>JACCEA010052586.1_pt1 | contig 18302 bp, 11 predicted proteins | sample 7449851 | NCBI WGS metagenome assembly JACCEA01 (sample SAMN15323453, study PRJNA562643) | freshwater metagenome | isolation source: river surface water | place: USA:Blue River Watershed | collected 2017-08-18
AATTTAACAGCAGGTAATGCGGGTACTACAGGTCTTGGCGGGAATATTACTTTGACCCCTGGTACTTCAACAACTGCTGCAAATAAAGGGAAAGTAATTGTTAGTGGTAGTGATATGATCGTGAATGGTATGACTGTTGGTCTTGGGGGAAAAGGAGATGGTTCTGTAAGTGAAGCAACGGGTAGCAATACCAATGTTGCTATAGGAACTTCAGCATTAAGAGTTAATACTGGAACTTTTAATACTGCTGTCGGTGCGGATGCATTAAAAAGCAACACATCTGGTATTGGAAATATTGCAATTGGTCAGGGAGCATTTAATTCATTAAACAACTCTGGTTCACAAGATAGAAACACAGCAATTGGTACAGGGGTATATTATTTTATGACATCAGGTCAATATAATGTTGGTATGGGAGAAGGAACCTTATTTAATGTTACTAGTGGATCAGATAATGTTGCTCTTGGTAGACATGCTGGTTTTTTAAACAGCGCAGGCGCTAATGTCACTAGTGCTAATCAAAGTGTATTGATTGGTTCTGATGTAAGACCATTGGCAGCATCTTCAACAAATGAAATTGTAATAGGATATAATGCAAATGGTAATGGTAATAACACAACAACAATTGGAAATTCCTCTACTACCAGATCAATAATTTATGGATCTACTAGCTTATCAAATTTACCAGCAACAGCAACCTCTGGTAATGGAGGTGACTTTACTTTAGAAGCACAAGATGGTTTTACTACAGGTAACACCAATGGAGGTAATATTAATTTAACACCTGGAACATCAAATGGAACAGGAACTGCTGGTAGAGTTAATGTTAATTCAGTGATTAATGTTGCTGCTGGAACAGCCACTGCTTCAACCAATGGATTGAGTTCTACAATCACTGCACAAAATGCAGGTACTGGTAACCAAAATGGCGGTGATATTAATTTAACACCAGGAACTGCAACCGGAACTGGAACGGCAGGGGTTGTAAAAATTAATGGTCGTGTTCAAATCACCGGAGGTTCCCCTGGAGCAGGTGAAGTATTAATGTCTGACGCTAATGGATTAGCTACCTGGTCATACTCAATTGGATCTACGGTAGTTACTTCAACAACTAACTATGCAATTACATTAGCAGAAGCTTATGTTTTCTATACAGGAACTGCTGCTGGAGCATTCACGATTCCTGCTGCGGCTGCTGGTAATGCAGGCAAGACAATTATGATTAAGAATAAAACAGCATTTGGAATTTCCATTACTCCAGCATCAGGTACATTTTTTATTGATAGCGCAAATGCTTCAGCAAACAATGTAAGCATTGGCATAGAGGCATCTAATAACTGGATTAAACTTGTTTCTGATGGCACACAATGGAATGTATTTAGAGCATTGTTCTAGGATTTGAATGTATAAACAAAATGAAAAAAGTAGTATTCATCATATTAGCTAGTTGCGCATTGGCGAAAGCCAGTGCGCAAACTGGTATTGGGACCACTGCGCCTGTAAATAAATTTGAAGTAGTTAATACAACCGCAAATCCTGCTACTTCGGGTTCATCAGCAAATGGTCATTTTAGATTAGGTGCCACAGTGGGCGATCATGTTTTAGATTTTGGGTTAAGTTCATCATCTACTTATTCATGGTTGCAAGCAAGAAATAAAACAACCTATGGCACTAATTTTAATTTAGCAATTAACCCCAATGGAGGACAAGTAGGTATTGGAACAACTTCCCCAATAAGCACTTTAACAGTAGGAAACGCAGGTGGTACAATAGGAGGGGAAATTTTATTAAATCCTACTTCCACACAATTTGAGGGTGGACAAATTATATTTAAAAGATCTTTACAAGGAAGTACAGTAGATTGGACGGTTGATCAATATGGAACTAATTCATCTAATGCAAGATTTAGAATTTTTAATGGTAATAGTGAAATGAATGGGATTTCCATTTTAGAAAACGGGAATGTAGGATTAGGAACTGCAACACCTTCAGCTAAACTTAATTTGGATGGCGGAGGGATACGAATTTTTGCAGGATTTGGCAATAGTACGTCAAGACCTGGTTTGAATACTACTTCGATAGGAAATTATGAAATCAGAGGTGTGGGCGCTGGTGGAGGTTCTTCGCAAGGAGATGGGGCTGATGATGGATTTTTGCGATTGTCAGCTGGGGGCGGAACGAACTCAAATACTCAAGCGTCGATTGATTTAAGTGGATATTCTAATGTCGCTGATATGGGAAGTAATATTTTAATGAGAACAGCGGGAACGGAGCGTTTTCGAATCAATGCCGATGGGAAGATAGGTTTAGGAGTTTCAAGTCCATCGACTGCGCTTCATATTCAAAATGGGAATACAGTTGGCTCAACGGATCCGGCAACTAACTCTTTACCTAGTATTTATCTCCTTAATACAAATTCCAGCTCTAGTTCTGCAAATTCCATACTTGCAATTCGTACAACTGGAAGTGGTGGAGGAAATCCATTTTTATCTTATGACATTAGTGGTATAAGAGGATATTCTATGGGAATAGACAATGCTGATGCTGATAAATTTAAAATTATACCCAATTGGAATTTTATAAATTTAAATTCACCTCTTCTAACATTTGATACCGAAAGTCGAGTTGGGATAGGTACTGCATTTCCTTCTTCTAAACTACATTTACAATCAACGGCGAATACCTCTTTTTATGTTGAAAGTACCACGACAGATAATAATGGTATGGTGATTTTTAATGCGAATACCGATCAAAATTGGGGCCCTAACTATCATGAATTTTTAATGTTTCAAAAACAAGGTAATACAATTGGACAAGTTGTTGCTGCTAATAGTGGAACAGGTGTCACGTATAATACTAGTTCTGATTATCGTCTTAAAACAGATTTAAAAGATTTTAGTGGTTTAGATATTCTCAATAAAATTAAAATCTATGATTTTGCTTGGAAATCGAATAGCTCTAGAATGCACGGTGTTATGGCACATGAGTTACAGGAGATTTTGCCATATGCAGTTACTGGTAAAAAAGATTCAGTAGACGCAAATGGCAAAATGGTTACGCAAGGTGTGGATTATGGTAGAATAACTCCTATTTTAGTTAAAGCGTTACAAGAGCAAGAAGAAACAATCAATAATTTAATAAAGGATAAAGAGCGATTAGAGCAAACCCTAAAAGATATACAAAAGCGTTTATTAAAGTTAGAAAAGAAAAAGCGATAGAAGAATGAAGTCGAAAATTTTATATACTTTATTGCTTATTGCTTTAACTAGTACACTAGGATTTGCCCAAACGGGCATTGGTACTACCACGCCCAATGCTTCTGCAAAATTAGAAGTAGCCTCTTCTACTCAGGGGTTTTTACCTCCTCGCATTGCACTAACTGGTACAAACGACAACACAACCATTAAAAATGCGGCTGGTACTGCAATCACTCCAGCAACCGGTTTATTAATATACAATATAGCATCCGCTGGAACTGCTCCTAATAATGTTACTCCAGGCTATTACTATTATAATGGTAGTACATGGGTGCAAATTTCTGCTGGACTTATTATTGACAATAGTAAAACAGCGGGCTTTACATTAGGAGCAACTGATAATAATAAAGTGTTTTTAATTACTTCTGCATCTAACATAACAGTTACGGTTCCAAATACATTGCCTATTGGCTTTAGTTGTCAAATTATTCAGGGCGGTGTTGGTACGATTACTTTAGCAGGTTCAAGTGTAACATTAAATTCGGCGAACGGATTAACAACGAGAGCAACCAATAGTGTGGTAGGTTTAGTCATGAATACCACCAGTTCGGGTTTTGTAATGGGAGATAGTATTTTTTAGGATGCGTAAATTCATTTACATATTATTTTTTATCGCTTGTTCTACACAATCAAATGCGCAAATTGTTGCGCGTAATTTGGCTTTAAGAAAACCACTCGGAATTAATACACAGGTTTTTTCATACACCGGAGCAATTCAACAATTTATAGTACCTAATAGAGTCACATCCATTCAAGTAAACGCCATTGGTGCAAAAGGTGGAACGGGCGCAAGAGGTCAGGTGGGAGGTGCTGGTGCAAATATTACAACCACATTAAATGTAACACCGGGTCAAGTTTTATATATTGTAGTGGGTGGTCATCCAGGTCAATCGGCAACAGCTAAATATGGATTTGGGGGAAGTGGTGGAACTGGCACATACTATGGAGGTGCCGGTGGCGGATTGTCAGGTGTATTTACAAATGTATCCTCAGCCATTGCCAATGCATTAGTCATTGCTGGAGGAGGAGGAGGTGGTGCGGGTATTTCAACTGGATCAGATTATACTGGTGGCAATGCAGGAAATAATATTACAGGAACATCAAGCAATGGAAGTGAACCAACTGTTTCTCAAAATGCATATATAACGAACGGTAGATATCAATATGGTTATGCTGCAACCAATTCAATTGCTGGACAAGGTGGAGAGCCTTTTGATGTTGCTACTGGCACTAGAGGAGAAAATGGAGCTGATATAAGTGGTGGAAATGGTGGTACCAATGGTGGTGTAAGTTCATGGAATGGAGGAGGCGGTGGTGGTGGAGGTTTTTATGGGGGTGGTGGCGGTGCTGGAGGTGGTGCAGCTACTGGAGGTGGAGCAGGTGGTGCAACAAAATCAATTACAGGTATTAATTCTTATGGAACACCAAACACAACTGGTGATGGATCCGTTTCAATTACTTGTATTTCAAATTCAGGATTGGTGTTGCATTTAGATGCAGGTAATCCTGCTAGTTATAGTGGCAGCGGAACTACTTGGAATGACTTATCGGGTAATGGTTCTAATGTTACTTTAACGAATACAACTTTTAGTTCGGCTAATGGTGGATCGATTGTTTTTAATGGAACGAATGCTTATGCAGATTTTAATGCAAATATTGGAAATACAAATGTGGTGACTGTTGAAATGTGGGTTAAGTCAAATACACTTGCAGATGGGATGTATTTTGGATTTAATCTTTATGATGCATTTATAAAAGATGGAAGTATTGGTTTTAACACCGCCAATAGTGATCAATATGGAATCACTAGTTCCAGAGTAAATTATTTAGGTATAAAAGGTGCGTGGAGACACTTAGTTTTTGTAATGTATGCTGGATCTAAAACAAATAATAAAATTTATGTAAATGGTGAAAGTCAAGCTTTACAACAAATTTTAACTTCTTTTAATCCAGTGAATGCCACATTCAATTCGGGTGTTGGAAGAATTTCAAGCTGGACATATGGAACATCTTGGGTAGTTTCTATGAATTTGGCCAATTTTAAATTGTATAACCGTGAACTAACGCCACAGGAAATTGAAAATAATTTCAATGCGAATAAATCCAAATTTTATGCAGAAAAAGATGGCTTAAGTCCCAATACAGCATCCTCAAGTGCATTTCAAATTAAGCAGGATTATCCAAGCTCAACCGATGGATTTTATTGGATCAAAAATGCGAATATCAATGGAGGACAGCCATTTAAAATTTATGCAGATATGACAACTGACGGAGGTGGGTGGACTTTAATTTTAAAAAACTCATCTAACTCTGTATGGACTTATTCAAATGCAATTGCATACAATACCCTAATGCCATTTACTTCTACTGCAGATGTAACAAGCACAGGAACTGTGAGTTATTCAATCATTGGTTGGGCAGATTACATTAAAAAAAGTGCTAGTGGTTTTCAATATATGATTGACGCGGGGTCAAGGAGAAGTTTTGGTGGTATATGGACGGCAAATGGTAATTATAGTTTTGTAAAAACAGACAACACGCAAACGGATGTTACAATAAATACAAAATTCGGTAATTGGAATTATAACACAGCTAACAATGGTATCTCACAAAGAATGCCATGGTATAGTAGTACAACAGGTTCTGGAACGGGTTATATCACTTTATCAAGTGGTACAGGAAACTGGTGGGGTACCATGGTTGCAAATAATCAGTATTATTCACCAGCACCTTGGCTTTCAGATGCGTCTGGTGGAACTTCAATAAATGCAAATCCAGATATCATTTGGTATTGGGTAAGATAAACGACGAAGAAATGAGAAAATATTTATGCCTATTAAGCTTAATCGTGTCATCGCAATTATTTGCGCAAACAGGTATTGGAACGACTACACCCAATGCATCAGCAAAGTTAGATGTCTACGCAACTAATAAAGGATTTTTGCCTCCACGTGTTACGTTAACTAATGCTACAGACGCTTCAACAATTGCATCTCCTGCAGAAGGCCTATTGGTTTATAATTTAGGGTCTGTTGGGTTACAAGCTGGGTATTATTATTGGAATGGAGCTAGTTGGGCAACAATAGCAACGGCTAGTTCAGCTGGCAATGGCGTGACTTCAAGTGATATGGTAAAATTATATGGCGAAGTTTATTCAAACGCTTTAGGAAAAATTGCACACGCAAACGGTTATTCATTTACAGTTCCTGTTTCTGGTAGATATTTATTCGATTTTTCTAGTTCTGGATATTTGAATCAAGCATCCATGACACTTACTTTTAAAGTAAGACAAGGAACAACAGATTTAGCATCAGAATTTTTTACAAATGCGAATAATAATGTCCATGTTGTTTTTGATGGAAAAGTTGAGGTGAATTTACAAGCTGGAGTAACTTATAATGTTCAGGTAACGACAACAGGATTAAGAGATGGTGGAGATTATGACCGTGTTTATTATAAATTAATTGCGGGCAATTTACCGGTAACGGGTCAAAGTGTAGATTATGTTTCGGTAATGTTAACGACAGATCAATCTAATTCCACTGCTGGACAAAATGTAAAATTCCAGACGATTCAATCGGGCAATATCCCTTATGATGCTAGTACAGGAAATTTTTCATTAACTGCTGGTAAAACCTATAGACTTACTGCGCTTGCAAGTTTAAATGGAACAAGTCCAGCAGCATCAGCTTTGGACATCATATGGAGAACAGCCGACGGTGTTAATATTGGACCTATTGGTTCTCTAATTAATGCAAGCAACAATATTAATTTTTCTGGTCAAGGTGTGGTAGATATTATTTATACCCCTACAAGAAACATAACCGTTTCATTATATATTACTTTTGTGGGTAATTCTACAACTGTGCTTAGGGCATATGCTACGAATGCAACCATAACGCAAATTGGATCTTCGGCCATTGTGAATCCTTGGATTTTGTCAGGAACTAATACCTATAATACTACAGGGAATGTGGGTATTGGTACAAATGCACCAACTGTACCTTTAGATGTGAATGGAACAGTAAATGCAACTGCTTTAAGTTTGTCAAATGTAACAACTGCACCTTCTGTGAATTTAAAAAATGGGGACGCAGCTGCAACCTATAGTGATAACGCACAAATCAAAATGGGTTGGGCTGGAAGTCCAGCTGGAACAAGTCAATATGCGCAGTATGTTCATACTAGACATAATGCTGGACCAACTGGCAATGCAATTGATTTTTATTTATCTAATGGAACTGCAAACAATACCATAAATAGTGGATCTACAAAAGCAATGTCTATAACAAGTCCTGGTAATATTGAAATCCCTGGTAAAATTACATTTGGGGATGCTTCTGGGAATGTAACCTTAAAAGTAGCAGGTTGGATAGATGCGGGTGCTTATTTAACCCTAGATAACATTAAAGTAACCGTTCCAACATCAGGGAGTCGAGGTTTATCGGTTGCAACTGTCTCTGGGACATTAAATATGTTTTATGAGGGATCTTATATGAATGGGGTTACTTATAACTATGGTAGTCGTACTTCTACAACAGGTACTTTTACTACAACAGATAGTGGTTCTCTTTTTGGTTGGAATTTTACGGTGTCTGGGGACAGAGTTACCTATCATTTAACGGATGCTGAAAATGGAAGAGTATATCGAATCACTTTAATTATACAACCCAGTTATATAAAAAATTTCATTAGTATAGAAAGATTAATATAATTAGGTGAATAATGAAAAGGCGTGTTACTTACAATGGCTTAATTAAATTTATATCTACAATTATTTCAATTAAATGAAGCAGCTAAAAATTTCATTGTTTTTTATATTCACAGTAAACTTGCTTACTGCACAAACAGGTATTGGTACAAGCACACCTGATGCGTCTGCCAAACTTGATGTTTCTGCAAGTAACAAAGGTTTTTTGCCCCCTCGTATTACCTTAACAAGTACAACAGATAATACCACCATACCCAATCCTGCAACTGGTTTATTAGTTTATAATACTGGAACGAATCCAAATTTGGTTGCAGGTTATTATTATTGGAATGGTTCAAATTGGGCTACAATTGCTACCGCAACAGGATCGGGAGTTAGTTCGTCCTATGTTCGAGGTTCTCGAACATCAGCTCAGACAACAGGATTAAGTACAAATGGGCTTATTGCTTTTACTCAAGTAGACCAAAGTGCAGGACAAGATATTTCATTAAATACGAGTACAGGCCAAATTACATTAGCAGCTGGCAGGACTTATCGCTTACAAGCGCAAGTTCCCTCATTTCAAACTTCAGCATCTGATGCACGTCCACAATTTGGATGGTATAACGAAACTGCCGGAACTTATATTGGTAGTAGCTCAGCTGCATATTCTGGAGCTAGTACTGCAGGTTTTGGAGCAACTGGTGGATTAAGCGATGCCGTAATTACAACTTCTGTTCAGACAGTAGTTTCTTATAGAATAATGCAAACATTTAATACCAATCAGCTTGGAGGAAATATAGATTTTACATTAACTGGTTCTTATCCATGGTTTAATATAGAAGTGATTTCAGGAAATCAACCTATACAATCAGATAAGATAGCCAAATTTGTTAACGAAGCTGTTCCCGTAATTTTTGGAGATGTCCAAGTGCAAATGGCACCAAGTGGATTATCAAGAAGTTTACAAATAAGAACAACAGGGGCGAATTTTACAGCTGAAGTTTCTGCATATACAACTTATAAATCAAATGGAAATAATGCATTCACTTATTTTTCAAATGCAACTCAGACTGTTAATGGTACGTTTGCGCACATAGGAACAACTTGGGGATTTGCAACAGATGGAGATGTTGCAATATATTATGTGCGTGACACAACTAATAGCCGCTTCTATCGAATTACTTTAATGGTGGGTCCAGGCTTTTTAAATAATATGATTTCAATTGAAAAACTGATTTAATGAAACATATTTTAATAATAATATTATATTTAAATTTATCGGCTAGCATTTTTGCACAAACAGGCATTGGAACTGCTTCACCAAATGCTTCCGCAAAATTAGATGTGTTCTCTACAAATAAAGGTTTCTTGCCTCCACGTGTAACTTTAACAAGCACTACAGATGCTAGCACCATTACTTCTCCTGCAGTAGGCTTATTGGTTTATAATGTAGGATCGGTAGGATTGCAAGCTGGGTATTATTATTGGAATGGAGCGAATTGGGCAACGATTGCAACTGCAAGTTCTGCTGGTAATGGAGTGATGGCAAGTGAATTAGTGAAATTATATCAAGAAGGTTATAGTACTACAAGTGGAAAAGCGCCTAGTACAAGTGGATATAGTTTTACAGTACCTGTATCAGGCAGATATGAATTTAATTTCAATTCTACTGGCTGGAATACAAATGGAAGTACAATAAAATTAACATTTAATATAAGGAGTGGGTCCACAGTATTAGCATCTGATTACCATCAGTCTATCAGTAGTAATGTTTGGGCAGAATATGAGGGAAGGGTTGAAGTTAATTTAAATGCTGGGGAGATTTATAATGTCCAAGTTGTCACTACAACAGGAAATAGAGATTATAGAGACTATGATAAAATCTTCTACAAGCAGATAGCAGGAAATTTACCGGTAACTGGTCAAAGCGTAGATTATGTTTCAGTATCTAGAACGGGTTCAGATCAAACAGTAAATACAAATAGTGTTATAATTTTTAATACCATTAATGGAGGCAATATTCCATACAATACTTCAACTGGCCTATTCTCTTTAACTGCTGGAAAAACTTATAAATTAATTGGTGGAGTTTCACTTTCAAATGGTAATACTACAGCAAAAGAGGTGAACTTTGTTTGGAAGAATGCTGCAGGGGATGTTATAGGTGCTAAAGGTGAGTTACTAAGTCCAAGTGCTGCAGTAGATGCTGCTGGTAATGGCATTGCGTATGCTATTTACACGCCAACTGCGAATACTACTGTATCTTTGAATGTAAGTTATTCAAGTGCATCAACTATACTGTGGCAAAACTACACTTTTGCAAGTATTGAACAAATTGGTTCATCCGCAATTATAAATCCTTGGACTTTATCAGGAACCAATACGTACAATACAACAGGGAATGTGGGTATTGGAACGAATACTCCGACGCAAGCTTTAGATGTTACAGGTAATGTAAATGTAACTGGTAAAATTAACGTAACTGATCCTGCAGGTAATGTTGCTACAAAAGCTGCTGGTTTTGTAGGTCGAGGAGTAGATGTTGTTTTAGGAAATTTAAAAGTTAGATTTGCAGCAACAGGCAATATGAGTTTACAAGTGAGCACTGTCACTGGCACCTATTCTGTTTATGGTAGTCAAGTATTGGTTTCGGGGGCGGTAGCTTATTCTGCTATTGATGGTGCAGCGCCACTTTCTGTAACGACTACGCCAGTTTATTTAAATAGTGTTAATGCATTTGGTGGAGCCGGAAATACATCTACTTGGAATATTATGGATACAAATGCTGGAATAAGTTGGCGTATAAGTATGATTGTAGGTGCTGGTTACAATAATAACTTTATTTCAATCGAAAGGCTTTTATAGAACTCTAGCATTTTCCGTATCTTAGAACAAGTGAAACGCATTATTTCCATAGTTTGTTTGGTAGCCTTATTGTTGTCTACAAGTAGCCTTTCTTATTATTATTGGCTCCAGGAACAGGTTCATGAAGCAAAAGTATTTGCACAAATTGAATCAGGCGCTTATCAAAAGCAGGAAGATCACCATTCCGTTTTATCATTTACTGTAAAGGATAAAGCTTTTTTACCAGCTGGCTATCAATGGGAAGAAAAAGGGAGAGAATTTAGTTACAAAGGAATGTTTTATGACATTGTTTCCATTCAACAAACAAAAGAGGGCTGGGTCATAAAAGCGGAGTCTGATGAGGAAGAAGCAGCTATTGTATCTAATCAAAGAAAAGTGCATCATTTGGAGCATGAGGTAGCAATAGCATCAAAAGCTACTTCAAAATCAAAGTCTACAAATCTACATTTGAACTTATCTTTCTCAATCTATGAGCCTGTTCATATTTGCGGCCTAAGGCCTGTAACCTTAGGTATAGTTAAAACAAGTATTGCTTATTATATAGTGGCATCTTTGCATTCCTATTCGGGAGAAATTACACACCCGCCAGAAACAGTCTAATCCATAAGACAGGCCTATCAAATCATTTAAATGATAGGCAATTCATTTTCATTTAAAAAAATACTATGCGTTTATTAATAAGCGTACTGTTATTTTCTTGTATGAGTTTGAATCTTTTGGCGCAAACAGATACGACAAGTAAACAATTACAAGATGTAGTGATTTATGCCAATAAGTTTCCTTCTTTGTCAAAAAATATTGTACAAAGGGTGGTTGCCTTAACCGATAAAGTACTGCTGCAACAGCAGGCTAATACAGCTGATATTTTAACTACTTCTGGCCAAGTATTTGTACAAAAAAGCCAAGCAGGTGGTGGAAGCCCTGTGGTGAGAGGCTTTGAGGCGAGTAGGGTTTTATTAATGGTAGATGGTGTGCGTATGAATAGTGCCATTTTTAGAGCAGGGCATTTACAAAATATTATCACCGTGGACAATATGATTCTGGATCGTATTGAAATTAACTACGGCCCAAGTTCAACTTTATATGGTAGTGATGCCTTGGGTGGAGTGGTGAATTTATTTACCAAACAGCCAGAATTATATAAATCTAATATAAGTGCAAAATTTGCTCCATGGAAAACAACCGGGAATATAGTTTATAGGTTTGGGAATGGCCAAAATGAAAATCGCCAACATGTCGATATTAATATAGGCAATAACAAATGGGCATTTCTAACCTCATATACCCATAGTGGATTTGGGGATATGCGACAGGGCAATAAAAGAGTAGCTGCTTATCCAGATTTTGGGAAAAGATTTTTTTATGTTACGAGAGAGAATAATACAGATGTAGTAAATGACAATAGTGCTTCTGTTAATATTCAAAAATTGAGCGGCTATACGCAAACTGATTTATTGCAAAAAGTTTTATATAAGCCAAATGAAAAAACCACCCATTTGTTAAATATTCAAGTTTCGAATTCATCTGATATTAATCGTTATGATCGTTTAACTGAAACTAGTAAGGGTTTGCCTGTTTTTTCAGAATGGTATTATGGTCCACAGGTGCGTAATCTAATTGGTTATAAGTTAAGCAAAGAAAAACTAAATGTTTTTTTTCAAGATCTAACCTTGAATGCTAATTACCAACATCTGGAAGAGAGTAGAATCAATAGGAGATTCAAATCAAATAATAAAGATTATAGATTTGAATTTGTTGATTTATACGGATTGAACTTGGATCTATTACATCAAGATGCATCGGGTGATTTACATATGGGTATAGAAACATATTACAATCAAGTGGGTTCTACTGCGTATCGTAATCATATTATTTCTAATGCTCGAACTGCCATAGCCACAAGGTATAGTGACGGTCCAACGAATATGTCCAATTTTGCTCTTTATGCTCAACACACAAAATTCTTAAAAGGGAATTGGGTAATGAATAGCGGCATGCGTTTGAATAATGTTCAACTAGCAGCAAATTTCATAGATACAGCTTTGATGCATTTTCCATTTACAAAAGCAACTCAAAATAATACAGCTTTAACGGGTAATCTTGGTTTTGCTTATAATGGTAAAGATGGATTTAGGATGACATTTGGACTAAGTAGTGGATTCAGAGCACCCAATGTAGATGATTTAACTAAAGTGTTCGATACCAGAACAGGATATGTTGTTGTGCCTAACAGAGCTATAAAACCTGAATATACTTACAATGCAGAATTCAATGTTTCAAAAACCGCTGAATATTATACAATTGGTGCTTCCATTTTTTATACCAGGTTTAAGAATGCATTAGTAGTTGATAGGTTTACATGGAATAACGCCAGCTCTATTTTATACCAAGGTGTAATGAGTGATGTTTTTGCTATGCAGAATAAAGCAAAGGCAAATGTATTTGGTTTCAATATCAATGGATCAGCAAAAATTGCATCAAATACTACTTTGGCCGCTACTTATTCTTATACGAAGGGAAGGTATACAAATGAAGATGTTAATGGTACAAATACAGAAAAACCTTTGGACCATATTCCACCAACCTATGGTAGGATTGGGTTGAAGCAGGATTTAAAAAAGGTTTCTGCTGAACTATTTACTGTTTTCAATGGTTGGAAGCATATTGAAGATTATAGCATTAGTGGCGAAGACAATCAAATATACGCAACAAAGGATGGTATGCCAGGCTGGCAAATATGGAATATCAATACAAGCTATCAGCCTAATAAAAAATGGAACCTAAGTTTTCAAATTGAAAATTTAGCCGATTTAAATTACCGTTATTTTGCAAGTGGTATTTCTGCTTTAGGTAGAAATTACATTGTGCAAGCTAAATTGAGTTTTTAATAATTCCAATATAGTCAGACAAAAAAAAGAGTTAGTCCAAACAGGGCTAACTCTTTTTTTGTATCCATTATTTTATCTTTTTAATGCGCCGATATTACTTGAGAAGATTTTTACAGCAATTGCTAATAAGATCACCCCAAAAAACTTACGTACTGCTAATAATCCGCCAGGACCTAACATTCGCTCTATAAAGTTGAGTGATTTTAATACAATAAAGACAATAATTAAGTTCACTAAGATTCCTCCAAGGATATAAGCTTCTTCAAAGTTGGCTTTCAAGGACATAATGGTTGTCAGGGTACCACTTCCGGCAATAATAGGGAATGCAATTGGAACGACTGCTCCAGATTGTGCATTTTTATCTCCTTTAAAAATTTCATGACCCAAAACCATTTCAAGGCCTAATAGAAAAATTACAATAGAACCTCCAACTGCAAATGACTTCACATCTAAGCCTAGTAATTGCAAAAAGGGTTTTCCTAAAAATAAAAACAGGATCATCAATCCTCCCGAAATCAAAGTCACATTCAATGACTTTATAGCCCCTGTTTTTTCTTTCATTGCAATTAATAGCGGAATTGAACCCACGATATCAATGACCGCGAATAAGGTAAAAACGATTGTAAGTAGTTCGTCTAATTTAATGCCCATAAAAAAAGCTTTGTATGAAGATACAAAGCTTTTTTAAATTTACTAACGCATTCTATTTGGCTAACCACACTAAAATGATTTACATTGGTATCATTTAATTTAATCGGATACCAAAATGAAACATTCTGCCAATGGCATTATAGCCATAAATTTCACTGAACTGGTCGTTTAATAAGTTCTGTGCATTCGCAAATACAACAATACGACTGCCCAATTTATATTGAACACTTGCATTCAGTAGCGTGTAATAACCCAATGTTACATCTGGACTCGCGTAACCTCCCACATCTTTTCGTTCGCTTATAAATCGACCTGTGACAGAGCTACTCCATTTTTTGTTGATTGTATAATTCCATTGTGCATTCACACTATGTTTAGGACGCTTTAATAAATAGTTGTAAGTGATCGTGTCGGTTGTGGTGATTCTATTTTGATTCGTTTCTTGTCCATTCATTAATGTATAGTTCAATGAAAATTGATGTTGCTCATTGATGGGATGTTGAATTTCTATTTCTAGTCCATTTACTTTTTGTTGAATGAAGTTGAAAAAGTTATAATCAATATAATTGTAGTCAATGCCATTTTTGATATTCCTATTAAAATAGACGGCTCTAGCAAAAACTTGTCCTTTTCTAAAGGAGACACCCAATTCAGTATTAAATGAGGTTTCTGCTTTTAATTGATCGTTATAGCCTAGTTGGTATAAAGAGGGTGCTTTAAAGCCATTAGAAATACTCGCAATCAATCTTATTTGATCACTCAATGCATAGCTTGGGTTAATCGTAAAGGTTTGGTTACTTCCAAAACGATTGTGGTTATTGTATCTAGCGCCTAACTCCAATAACCATTTTTTTGCATTGTCATTGATTAAAACAGAAGTGTAGATTGCATTTTGATATTGAAAAGTATCTTTAAATGCATCGTTATAAGGCCCCCACTGACTAATAGATTCGTAAGTTTGGTTGTAAGAGCCGTATCTAAAATCAGCTCCAATAATCCATTGTATATTTTGTCCAATGGGCTTAGATAAGTAGGCATCAGCAAAGTGCGTCTTTCCAGCATATTGGTTGTTTTCGTATACCAAATATTGTTTGTCAGCACTATCGTTGAAATAAGTTCTATCCTGTGTGGTATATTGGTATTGAAATTGAAAACTAGTTTTTGCTTTCTTGTATTGCAATATCAACCCAGAGATGGTTGTAGCGTTTTTAAATTCATTGTCTTTATCATCTTTAAATCCACCATAATCAATAGCTGATTTATAGGCTGTTTTTCTGCTAGATAATTGCAAATTCCAAAGCGTGTCAAATTTGTACTTTGCCTTTACGAAAAAACTATTATTTTGATAGCCGTCTTGATCAAAATTTGCTTTATTTGATAGGTCTTTAGCCGAAGAAAAACCGTCTGCATTTTGGTTCTCAAAACCAATCGTATAATTTAATTTATTGATATTGCTACTGAATTGCAAGTTGCCTTGTTTAGTTCCATAGCTACCATAACTTAATGACCCAGTTACAAATGGACTTCCTTTTCCTTTAGTAATGATATTGATCACTCCACCTATTGCGTCAGATCCATATAGCGTGCTTTGCGCACCTTTTAGAATTTCGATACGCTCTACTTGATTCAATGGCACTAAGTTCAAATCAAACTCATTACTAATCATCGAAGGATCGCCCACTGGTGCTCCGTCAATTAATATTAATGTCCTCCCAGAAGCTGCCCCACGCATATAGATACTTGGAACAGTCCCTAAATTACTTAAGGTGCCTGGCAAACTCAGGCCCGCTTGTTCATTTAAAATTTGTGCGATTGTTCTGCCCGCATTCTGTTGAATTTGTGCAGGCGTGATTACTGTGATCACTTTACTAGTTCCGCTTTGTTTTTGCTCGATCTTGTTGGCTGTAACGATTACGTCTTCTAATTTGTTAGAAGTGCTGTTTTGTACTGCACTATCTTTTTGTAATTTGTCTTTTTGTTGCCCAAAGACGAGGGAAGTGGCGATAAGGCACACTGAGAGCGTGAACATTTTTTTGCTCATTGTTTTATTTTTTGAGTGAACAATGAGCTTTCTGGAATAAGAGAACCATATGAGATTTTGGCTAGCCAAAATTTAATACAATCCTTGCTTTTTACCCGAAAGCTTTTTGGTTTTATGCATCAGGCAGGTATTCTGGCTCGTTCTTTACTAAGAATCCTTCCCAAATTACTTCAGTGGACATTTCTTAAATGCTTGCGCATCGAACTTACAGCTACGGGAATAGCTCCAGGTTTGAACTGGATTCCCTTTTAATCATTTTCATGAACCTAATCCACAGCAAATTTATTCTCTTTTTATAGAGGGTGGGTATTTAATTATTAACTCGTTGTTGAAAACTCCCAATAAGTTTGCTACATTTATAATTAAGTAAAGTTTCAAGCATTATTCTATGAGCACAAAACCAAAACAAGGCATTAACTTTTTTAGTTTAACCATGATTGTGGTTAGTTTAGTAATAGGTATGGGTATTTTTAAAACGCCTGCTACCATTGCTGCAAAATCTGGCACACCAATAATCTTTTTTAGTGCTTGGATAATTGGAGGAATTATTGCTTTGTTTGGCGCTTTGACCTATGCAGAAATTGGACAGCGTTTACCTGTGATGGGCGGCTACTATAAAGTATTTGCACATTGTTATCACCCTGGAGTAGGATTTACAATCAATGTATTGATATTAATAAGTAACGCTGCTTCATTAGCGGTTGTGGCTTTGATTGGTTCTGACTATGTAAGTGATTTGCTATTTGGACATCCATCAAGTACTTTTTTTAATGTTTGTATTGCTTCCTTATCTGTGGGGCTTTTTTATATAGTGAATTTATTGGGATTGAAAACAAGTAGTCGCACCCAGAATGTATTAATGGTGGTGAAAATTAGTTTAATCGTTTTGCTTATCTCTTCTTTATTCAAAGGGGTAACTGTTGCACCACATGGATTTAACGAAGGAAAAATTTATGCATATGATGGGCATAATAGTGCGTTGCTATTATTAGTAAGTTTAGTGGCTGTATTCTTTACCTATGGAGGCTATCAACAAACCATTAATTTTGGATCAGAAGTGCAATCTGCGAAAACAATGCAAAGAGGTATTGTATTTGGCATCGGCATTGTTTTGTTTTTATATTTTGCAATCAATTATACTTATGTTCAAGTCATTGGATTTGACAATATGAAAAATGCCAATGCAATTGGATCTTTACTTTTTGAAGCTTGGTTTGGAAAATTTGGCGCTAAAGTGTTTGACTTTGCCATGGTCTTAAGTGTACTTGCTTATGTGAATGTTTTATTAATGAGTAACCCAAGGGTGATGTTTGCGATGAGCGAAGACAATGTATTGCCTAAAATATTTCAATCTCAAAATGTAAAAACGGGCGCCCTTGTTCCAGGTCTTACCGTTTTTGCGATCACCACTATTTTAATCACTTTCTTTGGAAAGGGGGTAGATGATGTGTTGAGCTTCAGTATTTTCTTAGATTGCCTAGGAATGAGTACTTCTGCTGCGACATTATTCATTTTACGCAAAAAAGGACAGGGGGATGCTGCCGTAACAGGTGGTTTAAAACGCTGGACACCTATTTTAGCAGCTATTTTCGTACTGTCTTATGCCTTTGTTGCAGTAGCGGTGGTGATAGACAAGCCTTATTCTGCCCTAACTGCAGTTATTTTAGTAGGGATTGTTTTGGTGCTTTATCGTCTATTTTACTATAAAAAGGCCTCCTAAGAGGGGTTTTAGCCTTTTATACCAACCCAAAGCTGTTCAGCCATATTGAAGTCCGTTTGTCTAAAAATTAGACAACTCTTTATGTTTGTCTTACTTTTGTATTCTGAAATAGGAATTCATCATTTACAATACAAACAATGAGATACATTTTTTCTTTTATTTTTCTTGTTTTTGCCCTCAATTTGAA
>JACCEA012003423.1_pt1 | contig 18291 bp, 32 predicted proteins | sample 7449851 | NCBI WGS metagenome assembly JACCEA01 (sample SAMN15323453, study PRJNA562643) | freshwater metagenome | isolation source: river surface water | place: USA:Blue River Watershed | collected 2017-08-18
CACGAACATCTTCAGGAAGTCGGACTTGTCCCAACGATGTTCCAAGTTCTTCCGCATGTTCTTCACGCCGTTCTCAATTGAGTCCGACACGTACAGAGCCAAGTCCACCTGACCCAACTCAGGAAGTTCCCCATACACCGCAATGAACAGGAACAGGTATTCACCCATCACCGTAGTCTTAGCGATACCCCGGTGGCATAGGTTGATGATACGTGCCCCGCCATGGGTCACTGTGTCCAGCATGTGATAGTGGACGATGGGGGTCTTGTTCTCCTCACCCTCTTCACCGTTCACCAGCTTGATGAAGTTCACGAACATCAGGGCGAAGTCACTCGGCACATACCGAGGGTCAACCTTGTAGTCGATGGCCTTGAGGTAGTCCTCCACCTTCCATGGCAGTACATCTTCAACGGCACTCATCAGTACACCCGCCCCGGCTTACCATAGCCCCGCATGTTCACCAGTTCATAGTTGAAGCGAAAGATCGGAGGGTTATCATCCAACGCGAGGCCAATGGCCAAGCCGAGCACCAGTTGAATCAGAGTCATACCTGAAGCTCCCTATTTGCATGGATACGCAGTATGTTTTCCATTTTTACGCGGTAAAGCTTGATCTCACGTTGAAGGTCAGCATTCTTTATCCGTAGATTACAAATGCTTACATGCAGTTTATAGCGTTCAGCAAACAATGTAGTTAGCAAAATGTTTGCAAGCTGTTCCTTACGAGACCAACCATGTGAATAGAACGGTGCTTCTTCACGGATATTAACCAACTTGTTAAAGAGACTCATACCAGACGCTCCCCTTGAATAATTTTTGCGTGAGCCACTTCTTGAGCATTGGTCGTGCCTGACTGCAGCATCAACCGCTGCTGTGCAGCCAATGCCATTGTAGCATCGCGCAGCGCACCAATGCTCTGGTCTTCACGGATACCAACATCCAACTGAACCTTCTTGGTCTCTGGTGGCTTGAGTGCATTGATCAAACTGTTAGCCGCATCACTGCGAACCTTCTCACTGTTGGCACTGACCATCAGTTCTGCTTGCACATTCAAAGCCTTCTGGAACAAGTCCTGATTGAGAATGTGAGTAGGAATCAAGGTCTGTTCATACAGCAGAGTTACCAACTTCGACTTGTTATAAGCCGTGCTGTAGCTCGCTATGTCTTTAGCCGACACACCTTGAGAAGAGAACCGCAGCATCTTATCTGGGAAAGTCTTGGCATAAGCATCAGCATTGGTCATACCCATGTGCTTGAAGCCTACATACTTCACAGCATCAATGTACTGACTGATCTTGAACTTCCCTTCCTGCATCACCTTGGTGTAGCTCAGCAGGTTATCCCGATACTGCTCATACAGATCAGGGTCACTCAGGGTTTTGTTGATTGCATCAATGACTTCCTTGTTCACCGACTTCTTCATTTTCTCGGGCAGTGCTTCTTGGAACTGCTCGACAGTCATGGCTGACATAGGATCAACCTCCACTCTGGTTAGGATATAGGCTTTATATAGTCATCTGAACCAGGAGAAAAGACAAGTTGGATCAGTAACGCTGTGCGTTACTGTCCTTCGGATCGGTGATACGCCTAGACAGTCGCCCGCAATTTAGGTCCGCAGGTTGGGGGATTTTTTATAATCTGGGTACGGTTGTATTACTTACAATTCAGAACCCTAAAACCAAATCACCCCCCCCCATTACCCTGTAATGCGGTGCTCCGCACCAGTACTGGCAATCACGCCACCTCTAGTTAGGAGTTCCACCATGTTCCGTATGATCCTTGCCGCCATCCAAGAGCTGGCCAACGTCATCCGTATCAACGCTATGTCCCTCTCCAACCTGAGTGCCTCTGGCTACCTCAAGTCCGTGGACATCGTACAAGACCAGTTGTCCTCCATGGGCAACGTCGTCGAAACCCAAACCCAACTCCGTGAGATGGGTCTCACCGCTATCACCGAGCTGCCCAAGCCACTGCCCAAAGCACCTCGTGCTACCAAGTAACAGCAAGCCTACCCTAACGGGTAGGCCCTTTAATTACACAACACAACACAAAAGCCCTCAGACAGATAGATAATAAGAAAGAGGGAGACTTTCCTCCCGATGTACTGAAATCTAACAACTCTTACCCTATCTATCCCAACCCTCTATACCCTATCTACTCTCTATCCCATTCCGATATACACCCGATATTCTATCCATCATTCATTGAAGCTCCGCTTCAGTACTGGAATAGAAGTCATTCAGACTTCTCAACAGTTCTCTAAGGAGATACCTATGCGAAGCAATACAACTGATCGCATGGCTGCTGCCATGAACCGTGCCTTCGACAAAAGTGGCATGACTCTGAAAGAGTTCATAGCTCACTTGAAGGCTACTCGTGACATCCTCGACTACGAGGAGAACGAGGACTACCTGAGCTTTCAGATCATCAAAGATGGTCAAGTCTATGAGTTCTACTTCGCTTTCGATATGTGGGGCTGCAAACAATGACTCCTTCGGGAGTCACTGTTTTTTAAGAGCAGTGCTCCGCACTTGGAGTGGAATGAGGACAGACAGTTCTCTCAACAAGTAAGGAGTTCACCATGCTTTGCCTCTCATATGAACTGATAGACAACCCTGGCCATGAATACGAACGCGAAGTTGAAAACGAAGAAGCTGCCAAACGGTTCCTTCAGTCCTACCAAGGATTGATTGTCTGGGCAGTTATCACCAATGCCTTCGGAAACACCCTGGCTGATACCTCTGACCTGATCTAAGGAGCTGTTCTATGTCTCGTTACCTCGCTCGCTTCATCTTCATCTGTGCCATGTATCTGTTCCATTCCATCATTGGTAAGAGAATGCTTCGCTCGTTCTCTTACTACATGGAAACCATGGACCTGATCGACTGCTTGTTCACTGGCAAACGTAACTACCAGTGGAAAGTACGTGCCATCAACCTGATGAACTCCTATGCAAAACAGGAAGTTCGTTCACTGCTCAAGGAGAAATTCCATGCCTGAACAATGGCAAAAAGCTCAGGTCGTAGACCTTGAAGGCTCTGTCCTTCTCACTGTCTTTGACGGTGAAGAGATCATCTCCATCGAACTGATGGAATCGTATGATGTTCAACTAGCTGAATCCTGTGCTGTAAGCATGGGGTTCGGCGTAGCAGTGGAGTCTGTATGAGCCTTGTAACCGTGTCGTTCTGCCGTAATGGTGTAGTGCCGGGTATGCCGGAGTACACCAAGAACATCCGCTTCAACCCTCGCAATGAGAAACACCGTGAGCTGCTTGCAGCCCTTGGTATTACTGCACCCTTCAAGGAGCAGTACATCATCAGTGTGAGTCTCAAACCTTAGGCCCTTCGGGGCCTTTGGTTTTTTAAAAGCAAGAGCGCGCTCCGCGCTAGTAACGGCATTTCGCCAACCACCACAGGAGTTTCATCATGGGCTTTCGCAATCAGAGCAACACCCGCAACAACCAGTCTTCCGATCAATCGTCCAATGAGAATTGGAAGGCCACTGGTTTCATCAACGTCTACGTCAACGTAGGCAATGGCAACAAGCGCAAGCTGATCGGCATTCCGCTCAAAGAGCAGAAAGCGTTTGAGCGTATGTTGCTGGAACGCCTGCAACAAGAAGGTGGTGTGGAGGCTCTGCAAGCCAACCTCAGCATCACCTTCGAGCTGGCCGATAAAGAAGTCAGAGCCGCCGATCTCGGCTGGTAAGCCGTATACCTGTCATCCCTTCGGGGGTGGCAGGTCTTTTTTTCTGCCTGTTGCTCCCCTAATTACACAAGCCAAAAGCCCTGAGACAGTAAGTCTTCAGCGTCAGACGCTCCGCGTTTGGTGTGGCTGGCTTGATTCGAGCCAAACAAACAGACAGAGGACTGAACCATGAACAACACAGGTGAGAACACCGGCATCAGTGATGATGCTGAAGATGAACCAATGGCCTTTGATGAGGCTGTGCAAGGAGTAAAGGACTCCATCGCACGCTTCAAGGACTTCTTATCCAAGCCCATCGAGTAAGTCATGGCACTGTTCCAAGTGGAATGGAAACCAGAGGAGCCTCGCAGCTCCCACTGGTACACGCTGAATGGCGTGATCACTTACACCTCTGGAGCACTGAAAGACTGGGAGGGTGGAGACCACAAAGCATTGGTGCGTTACCTGCACCGTCGTGGCTTCACCATCACCCAGTTGGATTCCAGACCGTGTGTCCCACCCACCTTAAAATTCCACAAGCAGCTCTTGAGCTGCGTGGACTCTCTACTCGAACTGCTGAACCAGGAGAACTGACTCATGGCCAGATCACCTCGGAGAGATCAAAAACCTGAAGGCATTCGCCTGCTTCAACGCACTACCACTGGCCGTGTGTTGGAGCTGCATGCCCATTACGAAACTCCATGCTTCTACTGGATGCGAAGCACCAAGTTGGCTAAACGCTCAAAGCACTACGAACTAACCCGTATTTAACAAAACAGGAAGACCTCACCATGCACATGCTCCCCAGAGATATGCAGCTAGCCAATGAGCACAGCTTCAGTCGCAAGCACATCGACGGCTACATCCTTGCTGCACTACAGACAGGAGACATGCAACGGGCCATCTCCCATGGGGTGAGCCTGTTGGAGGAATGGCAGAACCAGAGCTATTACACCTCGAAAGATAAGCGTCTTGATCAACTCGGTGATCTCGACTTGCATGAGCTGGTCACCAAGATCATGCAGGGCATCGCCTATGTGCAGAAGCCTGAGCTATTCACCTCGGTGAGTGCTCAGCTGGCCAGTCGCTTGCAGTTCTCTGACAAGCCCGAGGCCATTGCCACAATGGCTGAGATGCTGGCTGTACTGTGCGAGACCGATATGTTCGACATCATCAAAGAAAGCCGTCAGGCATCACTGATGATTGAGAGTCGTATCCCTCTGTCACAAGAACTACTGCAGTTCATCGACAACACCACCTTCCAACTACCCATGGTGTGCTCACCCGAGTATGTGGATCACAACCGTAAATCAGGCTATTTGTCGTACAACGACAGCCTGATCTTGGGCAGTGGTAACCACCACGAGGGTGATCTCTGCCTTGATGTCATCAACCTACAAAACAACATCCCACTCAAGCTGAACATCGAGTTCCTCAAGGAACAAGAGATGCTCCCGAACTTCAAGATCGTTACACCGGAGCAGCGTGAACAGTGGGAAGCCTTCAAACATGCGAGCCATCGCATCTGGCTACTCATCTACAACCAAGGCAACAAGTTCTATCTCACCAACAAGGTGGATAAACGTGGCCGACTGTACTCAGTTGGTTATCACATCCAAACACAGGGAAACCAATTCCAGAAAGCGATGATTGAGCTTGCTGACGAGGAAATAGTGGATGGCATCTGAACCCCACTATGTCCTGTTCCAAGGTGGGGTACTCAAGGGCAAATACACCCGTCCTCAGTGGCGAGAGTTGAAGCCTGAAGACATCTTCAATGCTTACGTGTACCTGACCAATAGCAAGGTCTGGTACTACAGCGCATGGGGCAGTCTGGTGCCCCTCAACGATGGCGATATTCCCAACGAAATCAAGGCTTTCCAGCTCTTGATGAACATTGACGACCTGTAAGGAAGCGAACCATGAACACTGAACAATATCAGAAGCACCTCAATGACAATTCCATTGGCTTTGACGTGAAGAATAATGGTCTTCACCTGATCGTTGAGGGCCAGAACAGCCTTGTGGATGTGTGGCCCACCTCCGGTAAATGGATTTGCCGTAGCACCCGTCAACAAGGCTTTGGCCTGCGTGAATTGCTGCTGTATTGCACCAAGGGTGAAACCCTCAAGACAGCGAAGGCACCTGTGCAAATCACGCTGTATCACGGCACAGCATTGTGGCTACGCAATGTAATGCAAAACCCGCTCTGGAGTTCTCCTGAAGCGGAACCAGAAGAAGACTCTCAGGCCCGGTCTGAAGTCTTCAAAGCAGTGGAGCACATCAATCCATGAGCAACCGTCAAGAACGTCGCAAGATGCGCATGGAGAGCCGGATTGCCCGGCTCTTCGAGCTAAACAACCTCAGTTGGCTGGCACCCAACGTGGTAGAAGCATGGCCTCCGGGTGATCCTGAACAGTACGCCGATCTGGGTACTGATCGTCTGCACCCCGATGCCGTCTACATTCGCACGCATGGCACCAGTTACACCGTGACCTACAAGCGTGGCGGTCTGGAGTGGACGGGAAACAAGCTGCGTGATGCAGCCAAGCTGTTCAAAACTGCACGACTACTGGTGGTGTGACCATGGCTTTCTTCCTCTTCCAACCAGAACAAGAGGTGGTGGTACAAAGTTCCCCACCTCTGGGCATTCATGAACCCATGTCCTTCATCTACAACTCCAAGGAGGACAAGTGGTATGTCAAAGACCCCAAGACCTCCAACTGGATCGGCTTCATGACTGAAGGCGTCCCTGAAATATACCGTGCCCAAGTGCTACTGCTTGTGGCTGCATACCCTGACTAAACCCTTGATTTATAGGAAGAATCACATGAACAAATACACCGGATTCGACTATTTACTCATTGATGCCGCAAATTCATACGGGCTGGACAAAGAACTCTTTGAAGACCGCATCAAGTGGGGCCGTGACAACCTTGATCAGTTGGAAGCTCTGACCAGTCAGGCCGAGAGTGCCTACCTGTTCATGAAGTCCGTCGCAGCTATCCGTAAGGCTCAGCTGCGTATCCCTACGGGCCATCTGGTTGCACTGGATGCCTGCTGCTCGGGTATGCAGATCATGTCTGCTATCACCGGCTGTTTCAGCGGTGCCCGGGCTACTGGTCTGGTCGATCCTGATCGCCGGGCCGATGCCTACACCGAGCAGACTCAGCGTATGCAAGCCATCTTGGGTGCTAACTTCACCGTCAGCCGTGCAGACGCTAAGGCCAGTCTTATGACTAGCTTCTACGGCTCGAAAGAGCAACCGAAGATCATCTTCGGTGAGGACACCCCTGAACTGGCTGCGTTCTACCAAGCCTGTCAGGAGATGGCCCCGGGAGCCTATGAGCTACTGCAAGAGCTGCTCGATACATGGCAGCCGTATGCACTGGTACACGAGTGGAAACTCCCTGATGGCTTCGACGCTCGCGTCAAAGTCATGACCAAGGAGGAGACACGCATCGAAGTGGATGAGCTGGATCATGCCAGCTTCACCTACGAGTACTACGTGAACCAAGGCAGCAAGAAGGGCTTGGCCAATGTGGCCAACGTGGTGCATAGCATCGACGCCTTCATCCTTCGTGAGATGGTACGTCGCTGCAATCATCAAGGCTTGAACATCAAGGCCATCAACAACTGGCTGACCGCTGCCCTGCTGGAACGTGGCACCAACACTCCGGGTGTGGACTACGAACTGCTGGAAGGCGAGCACCAGTATTACATCCAGCACTACCAACGCAGTGGCATGCCATCGGCAGCAATCCTGCCATGGCTGAATGCCTCTGTTGTGCATGATCTGCCAACAGCCCTGCTGCATGACCTGCTGCGTATGACCAACACCATGTTGGAGTACAAAGCATTCCCAGTGGTAACCATCCATGACTCCTTTGCGAGCCATGCCAACAACTGCAACTGGGTACGTCACTGGTACAAGGAGATTCTGGCTGAACTGGCTGATTCGGAGATTCTGTCCGACATCCTGAGCCAGCTGCACCAATCGCTAGGGAGCTACGGAAAACTGTCGCCTGACCTCTCGAAGTACATCCGTGAGTCCAACTACAGCCTGAGCTGATCTGCCCTCCGGGCAGTGTGTGAGCCTACCCCTCTGGGGTAGGTCTCATTTTTTTCTCAGTAGGACTGAGGTGCCCTCCGGGCACATGATGATTCTACCCTGTGGTCTTCAGCTGAAGGCACAACCATTCGTCAGAGGGCCGGAGGCCCAGGGGATGTAGACAGTCATGCCCGGATATTTTCTTCTTAGAAATCAACAACTTGTGGACAAGTACTGTGATCCCACTGGCTTAGGAGCAGGGCATCTACACAGCCTTGGCCAGCCCGGTGACGTGCTGGTACACGATGGCCCTGCATGGTTCTCGGCTTACCACTGGGTAAACAACCGCCCTAAAGACCCTACTGCATGGGCAGTCATCAACCTCACTGAGCAGCAGGTCAAGGCGTACAAAGCCTTGATCTTGCTTTACACCTGACGGAGACAGTCATGAGTTTTCAACTACAGGGCACCGTGACTGGTCGCTACTCATCCTTCAACCCACTCATCTGGCAAATACCCAAAAACCCTCACATGAATAACCCCAGCCCTCGCTATAACTCGAACAAAGTGTACCTGTTCCGCAACATGGAGCTGATCTTCAGGAATGAGGGTACGACCTCCATTTCTATGGACGCTGCCCATCGAGTAGGGCAGGCAGGCGATGTGTGCTTGGTGCATTCATACATGGGCACTTACCGCATGTACTTCTGGCGAGGTGCCAAGAAACATTTCTGGCGACCTGTCTCTGGAAAGAAAAAACCAGAGCTTCTGGCAAGCCTGAAAATGGCTCTGATGCTTCAGTCATAGAAGTTCTCTGAACTTCTCAAACTATATTCTAAAAATCCCAAAACCAACCCTTTCGGCTATACAAAGCCGAGGGGTAAATGAGGTATTCGCAATGACTAGGAAGATCATGGCCTCGCTGTTCCGAGGCAAGAGGAAAGAGAAAGTCTGGACACGCTATTACAGCTGGATGGACACCGCCATGCCCCGAGCAGTGCAACTGGCCCTGCAAACAGGTGAAGTGGGCGATGTCGTGGAATTCAGCTCCATTGATCTGGGTTTCCAGATCGGCGTACTCCACGTCTGCCCCAAGAACAAGGTCGAGCTGTCCTACTCACCTCTGGTGAAAAGCAGCCCCACCCTGATGAAACTGGTGGCAGGCCCCATCAAGGGTAAGGCCCATGCTACTTGATCATCAAAAAACAGCCATGCTCTACATGATCAACGCACGACTGATCTCCGCAACAGATGCTGCAAACATCTACGGGGTGTCTGAGTGCTATGTCAACGAGCAGTTGGCAATCCAATCCATTCAGGCGGCTCCTGCCGCTAAATCGAACCAACCCCTTTTGAACAAGGATCAACCCATGCCACCTGCCCTGCGTGCAGTTGAAAAGGTACGCCCTGAGCACATGAGTCTTTACCCGACCATGGACTCTTGCCATGAAGCCATCGCTTTCATCGAGCAACAGGCCCCACTAAGCACTCCTAATGAAGTGTTCAGTGCTCTGATGCTCTACCACAACAGTCTTCTCAAACAACTCCACGACAGTGGACAACTCAAGTAACACCTTCATGTAAGGAAGCATCCCATGTCTGTAGAAGCCATTAAGAAAATTCGCCGTGTACTAGAAATCTTCAGCACCAGTGAAGCGGAAGTCCGCCCTCACTGTGTCGTTGTTGGCCCCTCTGGTTCCGGCAAAAGCCACACCATGTTGACGTTGTGTGAAGAACTTGAACTACCCATGTTCGAGATCAACGCAGCTGCGCTGACAAAAGAAGGAACCAGTGGCAACAGCCTGAGTAAAGCTCTGGCTCCACTGCTCCAATACGGGGGTCAGAACGTAGTCTGCTTCGTTGATGAGTTCGACAAGCTCTTCATCAGCGGTAACAGCAACAGTGCTCTGGCACATGAGACCACTAATGGCGTGCAAAACGAGTTCCTCAAGGTACTCGAAGGCAAGGCCAGTGTGTATGGCGACTTCGGAAAGTACATCGACATTAAGACGGACAATGTTTTGTTCGTGTTTGCGGGTGCTTTTAATGGCGAAGAGAACATCGACCTGGATCGTCTACGTGAAATGGGCCTCAAGACCGAGTTTCTCGGTCGTGTTGGGCTGGTCTTTGGCCTGGAAAAGGTCACTCTGGAGCAGATGAAGGAGATTCTGGTCGGCAGTCCTCTGCTGAAGAACTACCTCGCCCTATTCGCAGATGTGAAGAAGGACGATGTAGTGGGTGCGATCATGGAAGTGGTCGAGGCCAACTACGAAAAGAACACCATCGGTGTGCGTTTGATCAACACACTGATCCATCAATATTTCATCAATGGGGGTCTGACCCAGAAAGAAGCGAAGAAAGTCGCCTTTCAAAAGACCCTCACCCTGCATTAAGGAAGTCTCATCATGAGTGATGCACAAGTCAACAACCTCTCTGTCAACCTGAAGCAAGCTGCTGACATCATCGAGCAGTGCCTGAAAGTAAAACTGGTACCCATGATGACCGGTTCACCGGCATTGGGTAAGTCTGCCATCGTGGCTCAAATTGCCCAGAAATTTGGCCTGAAGATGATCGACCTGCGCTTGAGCCAGTGCGATCCAACAGACCTGCTGGGCTTCCCTACCATCGACAAGGCGACCGGCAAGGCTCACTACGCACCAATGAACACCTTCCCCTTGGAAGGTGATCCGATTCCAGAAGGCTACAACGGCTGGCTGTTGTTTCTTGACGAACTGACCTCTGCCAGTCGTTCGGTACAAGCTGCTGCTTAATTTATAGGCATTCACAGAAGAAACTCTGTGTCTAAAGCTACTTAAAACGGGAAACTCCTAAAGCCTTCTTGATAGTGTTTAGACATTATGCTAAATTGCCTAAACACTATTACAAGTAAGGATGTAACAATGGACAATCCGTTAGTAAAGAATCTAGTTTTACCCATCAATGAAGACATTACGTATTCTGTAGATACAGAAGGCAACGTGTATTCACATAAACCAAGTGGAACTAAAAAGCTCAGTCCTTATAAGCATAAAGCTAGAGGAAGTAACCTGTATGTAGGAATACGTGCAGGAAAGCGATCTTATTTAGTACATAGGTTAATGATGGCGGCAAAGCTCGGAAGAATGTTAAAACCTTCTGAGCAAGTGAACCATATAGACGGAAATACTCTTAATAACTCTATGAGTAATCTAGAGATAGTTTCCCATAAGCAGAATGTAGAACATGCTGTTAAAAACAAACTATATTGTTCAGGCGAGGCTTGGCATAAAGCTCGTTCTAAAAACTAGAGGAACAACTCCAACGACTAGCCGTAAGGCGTAGGCCCAAGTGGGTCGAAATGGTAGCCTCCCAAACAGAATATGCTGTGGGAGTTGATATAGTCTGCTCTGCATAGAAATATGCAGCGGGAATGTTTACGAGGAACATTCCGGGCAGGGATTAACGCCCCCTGTTGAACACAAGGTATAAGCTGATCCTCGACCACATGGTCGGTGAGCATAAGCTGCATCCCCGTCTGGTCATCGTCGGTGCCGGTAACCGTGAAAGCGACGGTGCCATCGTTGAACCAATGAGCACTGCACTGCAGTCACGTCTGGTTCACGTTGACGTGATGCTGGATGTGGATTGCTGGTTGGAGTGGGCCATGCACAATGGCATCGACCACCGCATCACCTCGTACATCAAGTTCAAACCGGACATGCTGTACACCTTCCAGCCTGACCACACCGACAAGACCTACGGTAGCCCCCGCACTTGGGAGTTCTCCAACCGTCTGGTGAATGGCAAATCGACCATTAAGGCCGACATGCTCAACATTCTGGGGGGCTGCATCAGCGAAGGTTTGGCCCGTGAGTTCATCGGCTTCTGCTCGATTTACGCTGATCTGCCTACCGTGGCACAGATCGCAGCGAATCCGGAAAGCATCACCATGCCGGACGAACCGAGCGTGCTCTATGCCCTGTCAGGCAGTCTGGCGAATCACGCTACACCGGACACCATGGACAAGCTCTACAAGTTCATCTTGCGCATGCCCATCGAGTTCCAGATCGTAACCCTGCGTGAAGTCGTTCGCCGTAACAAAGAGATGGTTCACGTGCCTGCCGTACAAAATTGGCTGGCCACTCAAGCCGTCGAGTTGTTCTGATCTGCTGGCCTTCAAAAATGGAGGCCAACCCCTAAAAATTCAAAAGTAAGGAAACAAAATGCTCATTTTGACTCGCCGTGTTGGTGAAGCAGTACAAGTGGGGGACAACGTGATCGTTCGCGTATTGGGTGTCAAAGGCGGCCAAGTGCGTATCGGCTTTGAAGTCCCCAAGGAAGTGGCAGTCATGCGTACTGAGCTGCTGGGTAAACCCTCCAAGCATCCACCCAAGGAATCCTAACCATGGCCCGAGATAACTGGCGAGTAATCCTGCAAGACTTCTTCAAGATGTTCTGTGTGTGCCTAGTTATCTGGTCTGTTGTGGCCTATGTCGGATACACCTACATCCTCAAATAAGGAATCATCATGCGTAAATCCCTGATCGCTGGTAGCACCAGCGACCTCCCTCGCACCCAATAATCAGCCGCTTACTGGCGGTTGGCCCTGTGATCTCAATGAGATCGCAGTGGAAATGACTTTCTCTGAGAGTCCTTTCTCCTGCTCAAACCCATCCAAAGAGACCTTCCCAATGGACATGAAAGTTCTACAGAAATCACTGGATAAGGCGAAAGTTGTCCTGATGGGCAAGCCTGACACCATCTTCTTCACCACCGTACTCTTCGGCCTCAAATTCCGTTGGAACGAAACCATTCCTACTGCCCGAACCAATGGCATTGAACTGGAGATCAACCCGCACTTCTGGATGTCTCGACCTGTCGAACAGCATCCTCTGATTCTTCTGCATGAAGTGGGGCACGTGATCTTCCAGCACTGCCTGCCAGGTCGCATGGGCAAGCGTAACAACCACGAAAAGTGGAACGAGGCTGGCGACTACGTGATCAACGGTATGTACGCCAAGCGTGGTTGGAAAATCCCTGATGGCTGGCTATTTGAGCCGAACTTTGAGGGCTTCAGCACCGAACAAGTCTATGACCGTCTGCCTGATCCACCCCCAGGTGGGGGTAACGGTCAGGGCATGAGCGACATCGTGATGGGTAACATGCCACCACCACCGGGCCAAGAAGGGAACACCACTGAACCCGGTCACGGGCCACAGTACTCTTCGTTCACCCCCCAACAGATTGAAGAAAAGCTCAACGAGATCATCGTGCGTGCAGCTCTGCAATCCAAAATTGGTGGAGATAAACCCGGCACTGTTCCCGGTGCTGTGGAAATCTTCCTCGAAAAGCTGAAGAGTCCAAAGCTGCCGTGGACAACCATCCTGCGTCGTTTCCTCAATGACCGCATCAAGGATGACTACAGCTGGCGTAAACCCAACCGCCGTTTCTTCCCTGAACATCACTTGCCGAGCCAAGACAGTGCAGGGTTGGGCCATCTGGCCTTTGCTGTAGACACCTCTGGCTCAGTGAGCAATGCCGACTTCAACACGTTCATCAGTGAACTGGCCGGCGTGCTCAAGCAGTTCAAGCCCAAACGCATGACACTCATTCAGTTCGACACCTGTATCAAGTCAATTGACGAGATCACTTCGGTGCAAGACCTGATGCGCGTCAAGTTCCATGGGCGAGGCGGCACCAATGTCTACGAGATCATGCAGTGGGCTGAGAAACACAATCCCATGGCCATGCTGGTGTTCACCGATGGGGGTTTTCTGCAAATCGACATGAAGCTGAAGACCTCCTTGATCTGGTTGATCCACAACAATGAGCGATGGAAAGGCCGTCAAGGCAAGACCATCAATTACGAACTGGAGCACTGATCATGCTGTACTCAGAAGCTGAAGCCCTTGCCCGGGGGCAGGTACGTGACCCGGGCTACATGCAGTTCAATCTGAACCATAACACCTACCTCATCTTGCCCCATGCTGCCGGCGTAAAACTGCTGGAAGCCTTGGAGCATGCGGAGTATCTGTACAACTCGTACAGCACTGTTCCCGAGGTACGGCCTATTGGGGCAGATGACTTGCCCCTGCAACTGATGTCGGCAGATTCACGCCGTCGTCTACACATGGCCCAGCTTCTACGAGTACCTGTCTGTGAACTAGACCGTGTTGAGGCTCAGGAAAAACCATCCCCTTTCTAGGAATGAAAAATGACCATCACCCTCACTGCCGGTCAGCAGAATGCTTACGAACATTTCGCTGCTTTCGTCACTGATCCTACCCAGAAAGTCCTCGTGATCGAGGGCTTCAGTGGTACCGGCAAGTCCACCCTCGTGAAGACCCTGATCGAGCGACTGCCGGGGCTGATGGAGGTAGCCCGTCTTCTGCAACCCAGCCTGATGGATAGGACTGTGGTGCTGACGGCCACCACCAACAAAGCCTGCGAGGCTCTCAGCATGCTGTCAGGTATGTCGGTAACCACCATTCACAGCTTCTTGGAGCTGCGTGTAGTGACTGACTACAAGACTATGAAATCCAATCTGATGCCTCGAACCAGAAACATCAAAGAGGATTACCTGATCCTCATTGATGAAGCCAGCTACATCGACAAGGAGTTGCTGGACTACATCTTCAAGCGCACCAAGGACTGCAAGGTTGTCTTCATTGGTGACCCTTACCAGTTACTTACTGTGGGCTGCTGGAAAGCTCCGGTGTTCTGTGCCGGCTTCCCGACTGTGCGGCTGAACGAGGTCATGCGACATGGTGGCCCCATTCTGGATATGGCCACTGCCTTCAGGGGCACCGTGGAAACCGGTCACTGGCCGCAGTTCAAACCAGATGGTGACTTCATTCGCTACGTTAATCGTAGTGATTTCGAGGATGCCATTCTGGCCGAGTTCACTCGCCCGGACTGGAAGCACAACGACTCGAAGGTGCTGGCGTGGACAAACAAATGCGTCATTCACTACAACCACGCCATCTCCGATCACGTCACTGGCACTCCGGAGTTTCAACCGGGTGACTATGGCGTGGTCAACCGTTTCATGAACATGAACGGGGGCGTCAACCTGAAGACTGATGAAACCGTAGTAGTCACCCATGTAGGGCCACTCACCACTGAACATGGTGTGCTCGGCAACTTCTTGGAGTTGAACGGACGTATCAACGTCTTCCTGCCCAAGAGTCCGTCCTTGAAAAAGGCGGCCATCAAGGAAGCCCATGACCAGGGCCAGTACGGACTGGTGGCTTACATGGACAACAACTGGATTGACCTGCGAGCGGCATACGCCAGCACCATCAACAAGGCTCAAGGCAGTACTTACAAAACTGTCTTTATAGACTTGGACGACATCAAGCGTTGCAACAGTGGCGATCAGATCGCCCGCATGATGTACGTCGGTGTAAGCCGTGCCAGTCAGCGGGTCTGGTTAACTGGAGACTTAGTTTAATGGACGTGCAGAACGATCCACGAACCAAGCAAATGATCAAGGATATGCTGTACAGCCACATCTATGACCCGGTTGAGTACCGACTCCATGAAAAGCTGAAGCTGATCATGGGGAAAAACAGGCTGCTCAACCATCATGATATGGACTACTTCAGCTACAAGGCCAAGGTGTATTCGCTCGACGGTACGTTGATCCGTTCTGCACCCAAGCTCGATCCGTCTTTGCATGGTGAAATGCAGGAGTATCTCAAAGAACTCAACGAGTTAAATCGAGTTGAGATTCCCTACGTGCTCAATTTCATCAACCAAGCCCTGAACGCAAGCAATGATCTGCGGGATTATCTCAAACTCCTGCCGGAATGCTTGCATAAGCCGATTCAAGAGCTGATTGATGCCCATGAATGTCTCACTGAGAGACTATCATCTGAAGAAGTAGAGGCATTCAGGGAACGTAATGCCAATTCGATTCTGATGGTAAAGAAGCGTTTGCTGCTTAATGTGGTGGAGTAATCCACCACTGTTGCCGTTTACGCATGTCATCAACCCCTAGTATTAGGAGTACGAATGCGGCACATCATCTTTCAGCTAGCAGCTGACAGTAAGTACCCCGTAGCACTGTTGATCAAGGGGGCTGCCTTTAACCAGCATGCCCTCCAGACCAACTACATTGATCCGCTCAAATCTTTGGGGGTATCCCCAGATAAGGTCATTGCTTTCACGTTGGACTACAACTCTGACAACAAGGCACCGGCCAAGCTGATCAAGGCTTACTTGGAAAGTCTGCTGCCAGCGGTAAACAGTTTGGGGGTGCAATACCTCTACTGTGCCGATGGCAACTACTTCAAAACCCTGACCAAGAAGACCAAGGCAGAACCCCATGTGGGCTATGCCCTACCCTGTGCTATCGAAGGGTACGAGCACATTCAAGTCGTGCTGGGGCTGAATTATCAAGCCCTTGTCTATGACCCGAACCAGCTGCCAAAACTGACCATGGGGCTGTCCGTACTGGCCGGCACCATCAATGGTACTCACCAAAAATTGGGTACTGACATCATCACCTTCGCTGAGTACCCGGAGGAACTAAGCGATATTGCAGCGGCCTTGGCCAAGCTGCACCAGCACCCGGCCCTCACTGTGGACATCGAAGGCTTCGGCCTTGAGTTCGACAAGTGTGGTATCGGTTCCATCGGTTTCGCGTGGAACCAGCACGAAGGCATCAGCTTTCTGTGTGACTACAGGCCATTCACTGACCCGAATGACGTACTGGAAACAGGGCTGCACGGATATTACTTGGCCAACCCCCAAGTGCGTCATCTGATCCGGAAGTTCTTCACGGAGTACAAAGGCAGCATCACGTTCCACAACGCCTGTTTCGACGTGCGTGCCCTCATCTACTACCTGTGGATGGAGGAACGTCTGCTGGATCGGATGGGCCTGCTGGAAGGTCTGGGCATCATGTACCGCGACCTGCATGACACCAAGATCATCACGTACCTCGCCACCAACAACACGGCAGGCAACGAGCTGAAATTGAAGAAGCAGGCCCACGAGTTCGCCGGTAACTACGCTCAGGACGAGGAGGACATCAAGGACATCCGACGTATCCCGCCCAAGGAGCTGTTGGAGTACAACCTGGTGGACTGTTTGGCCACCTGGTTCGTTCGTGAAAAGCACTGGGCGACTATGGTGGCTGACAACCAGCTGGACATCTACACCCACCTGTTCTTGCCCAGCCTGAAGGTCATCACTCAGATGGAACTGACCGGCATGCCCATGACGCACAGTCGCATCATGGAGGCCAAGGCCCAGCTGGAAGCTCAGGAGAAGGCGTGCCTAGACCTGATCGTCAATCACCCGCTGATCAAGATGCTCAACCTGATGCTGACCGAGGCCGAATGGCGTGCGGACTACGAAGGGCGCAAGGCCAAGGCCAAGAACCCGGAGAAAATCCAGCCAAAAGACCGAGACAGCTTCCCAATCAGCGACTTCAACCCTAACTCAGGGCCGCAACTGCAGCGCCTGCTGTATGAGGTGATGGGGCTACCGATCATTGATTTGACCGACAGCAAGCAACCGGCAACTGGGGCGGACACGCTCAAGAAGCTGCTCAACCACTGCCACACTGATGCCCACAAGGAGATCATCAATGCCCTTCGTGACTATTCCAAAGTCACTAAGATTCTCACGGCCTTTATCCCGGCCTTCGAGAAAGCATTGGACAAGGGTGATGGTCGGGTCTGGCTGCATGGTTCCTTCAACCTTGGAGGGACTGTTTCTGGACGCCTCAGCTCCAGCAAACCCAACATGCAGCAAATCCCAGCCAACTCTACCTTCGGCAAGCTGATCAAAAGCTGTTTTGCAGCTCCGGAAGGCTGGCTATTTGTGGGGGCTGACTTCAACTCGCTGGAAGACTACATCTCTGCGCTGACTACCAAAGACCCGAACAAGCTCAATGTCTACATCAAGGGCTATGACGGTCACTGTCTGCGTGCATGTAGCTACTTCGCAGATGAGCTGAGGGCCGAAGGGCTGATCATCGACATGGACGATCCCAAGTCGGTGAACCAGCTGAAGGCAATGGATCACCCGCTGCGGCAGGAATCGAAGGCACCCACCTTCGCCCTGACCTACCAAGGCACGGCATACACTCTGATGAACAACCTCGGTTGGTCAGAGGAGAAGGCCAAGAAAGTAGAGGCCAACTACCACGATCTCTATAAGGTCAGCGACGATTACGTTGCAGAACGCCTCCGGCGTGCTTGTAGGGATGGGTATGTGGAGGTTGCATTCGGTCTCCGAGTGCGTACACCACTGCTGGCCAAAACAATCTGGGATAGCCCCAAGGTTCCCCAAGCCTCCAAGGCAGAAGGACGCACAGCCGGTAACGCACTGGGCCAGTCTTACGGTCTGCTGAACAACCGGGCAGCCAATGCCTTTATGGCAAAGGTCTGGGCTTCACCGTTTCGCAACGACATCCTTCCTGTGGCCCTCATCCATGACTCGATTTACTTGCTAATCAAAGACAACATTGATACCGTTGCTTGGGTTAACAATGAATTGATATTGGCAATGCAGTGGCAGGAGTTGCCCGAGATTGCGCATGACACTGTGAAGTTAGGGGCTA
>JACCEA012034500.1_pt1 | contig 18286 bp, 15 predicted proteins | sample 7449851 | NCBI WGS metagenome assembly JACCEA01 (sample SAMN15323453, study PRJNA562643) | freshwater metagenome | isolation source: river surface water | place: USA:Blue River Watershed | collected 2017-08-18
ATCGTAATAATGGTGATGCAGCTCGACGTACGAGCTCGGTGAAAGAGATTCGAACTCCGAAGGATTCACATCATGATCCTCTTCGAGATTCCGCGAGAGAAACCAGAGTTGATTCGTTCAGAGCAGAACTGAGAGACACTCCCAGAAATGACAACAACCGAGATTCACTGAGAGAGTCGGTTAGGGACTCAAATCTGGATATCATTCGAGCTTCACCGCGGGATTTTCCACCTTTGAGAGACCCCCCAAGAGATCGTAGTAGTAGAGATTTCAACCGTGGTGATAGTTCGCGACCATCGTACCGTTCAGGACATGGCAATGAACAAGATTATTACAACTACGGGGCCTCTGAGGGATTTCAACCCGGAGGTCCTGATGCTCAGTATGACTATTATCAGAGATCTCAAAGTCACGATCCACAATGGGCATACGATAATAATTCGGAATACAGTAGAGGAAGACAATATTCTCAAACTCAACACAATCAAGATAGGTATTCCTACTATAGTTATCCTTCATATAGTGACCACTACAGTACCCAAAGTGGATCTGATCGCGGATACTTTCGAAGTAGCAACGGCGAATATAATGGTCGGTCAGTGTCCAATGCTTCTTCCTCTCCTGCAGAAGGAAGGAATACCAATTACGATAGAGAATACTGGGGGAACGATGGTGGCCGAACCAGCCATAGTGGGAAACAAGGAAGCGGGGGGAATGGATTTGCGAAGAAGGGACCTCCTCCTTTAAGAACTCCTCGGTAATTGGTTAGGTTTTAAGTCCATTTTATGGGCTTACACTACAGTAATCACATTAATGGTATAAGTGATTGTCCCAAATTAGTTACATACTTAAATAACCGAATACAATAGTATTTATCATCTGATGTTGTTCGTTCGTCCTATCCAAATCCCGAAATTCCCGAAAGACAAATCCGGCCGTTAAGACACGGCAATAATAACTGCTACTACGCATTTTGTTGCTTGTTGTTGTTCCACCATCAAACAGTATTCAGTATTCTACTTGTAACTGGAAAAAGCCATTTACGCGTGAGCATTCGATAGTACAGAGTTTCTTTGTAGACAAACAGGTAAAGCAATATACATGCATTTTGGAAGAATCCAGACGAATCACTCTTCACTTACTTGGTAGTGTTTCACCATGGACAGTGCCAGAACCCCAGCTTCCCCATATGCAGGTACCATCATGCATATTTTAATTCCGATTTTTTTTACTTCAACGTCATTTTGTGATTTGAAGCTCCTCACACTCCAATCGCTTCCTCCAAGCGTCCTCGCATCAACTCGACCACCAAGTCCTCTGGTGAGTAATTCACGGCTCAATCCCAATTTTAAATCGATAATCATCCTTTATCCACTGCAGTAACAAGAACACCGAAGCCCCCAACAAATTTAAGTGCGGTTGTTGCTAAAACGTTGGTTAAAGTGTCATATCTACCTTCGATCTCTTTCCTGATAATTTCTCTTTAGTCCAGAAAGGCATGTTGAGAACACCTATGAAAGTACCACTCCTGAAGATACTTCGGAGCTGGCCCGTAAAAATGCGATGAAAGCGAAGCAGCATATCCGTCCGGTTGAAGCTTACACCCCATCGAAGAATATGTTCTCACCAACTCTCCGTACCGATGCGGATGGTGTTAAAAAGGATCTTTCGGGCCGCTTACATACTCATGACGAAGAAGAAGTGGTGGATTCATCAGGAGAGTTTGACCTCGATCATTCTGGATATTCCACTGAATCTCCAGAGGAAGAGATGATTCTCAAGACTGTCGAAGAGCCAGTCGTGTCTACTACTGGGGAAACGGAGGAGGAACAGAACGGCAACAACAATATGGAGGAGCAAGAGGAAATGGATGATGATGTTTTTAACCCTTATCACTTCATCGCATATCTCCCTGATTATTTTTCTGTATGCATTAAGGACAAGATTTGCCTACCCCCTGTGAACCACTGTAGACCGACCTTGGTGCTTGATCTCGATGAAACGCTCGTACACTGCACTGTGGAACCTGTTCCCAAACCAGATTTGATTTTTCCTGTCGAGTAAGTCAGTGAATGATGCGTGTCCTGCGGTTATTTATTTTTCGATGTGGTTGTTAGATTTAACAACACCGTCTATCAAGTTTATGTCAGGAAAAGACCATACTTAGATTACTTTCTGGAAACGGTTGCGAAGCATTTTGAAGTTGTTTTGTTCACTGCCTCACAGAAAGTTTACGCCGATGTGTTACTGGACAAACTTGATCCTTCCAGAAAGTATATTGACCACAGATTGTTCCGTGAGTCATGTTTGTTAGTTCAAGGGAATTATTTGAAGGATTTGGAAGTTCTTGGTCGAGATATGCGAAAGGTATGTTATCCTGATAATGTCATAGTTTTTTGTTCACTCCTTCCTCTTTGCCGTCTCTCTAAACTTCGTCAAATCAATTTAGACCGTTTTGGTGGATAACTCCCCTCATGCTTATGCATATCAAATCAACAACGGAATTCCCATTGAAAGTTGGTACGATGATGACAGCGACAATGAACTCCTCAAGCTAATAGGTTTTTTGAAACGTTTAATTGCGGTGGATGATATGAGACCCATCGTTCGTGAGCATTTCAAGACGTATCAATTAGTATCTAGAGCAAAATCAGGTCTACCGATCTCCCTCAATGCTCCTCCATTCTAAAAGAGATATCACTTTGATATGTGCACATTTTCTCTGTTGCTCATGCAATGACATTAGATATTGTTCAGATATGCAAACAAATCTCAGCTGTGTAATTGTAACAATTATTCATGCATTGACAGTGTAGTGTTTACATTTATGTACTAATTGTTCAATTTGTTTTGCAGTAGTATATATTGTAGTAAGTATTGGTATGGTATTCAGTGGCTGTGTTTATAGTTGGTTGTGGTCAGTCTTCGACATCGTCGTTTCTGGTTTTTGTAGATATCTATGTTTCATTCACTTTTAGATGAGACTTGGGCTGACGCACTTCGAACATCACCTGGTTTGCGTATTATTTGTTATTTGGTTGTCTGTTAACTGCTTGTCTTGTTGCTTTCAAATATCAAAATGTGTTGATGATACAAGATATTAACCAATTAAAAGTCAATCAATCGGTCATTCCATTGGATAGGTGGTCGACCAATTGTTACATTTTTCAATTTCTTTCATTGATGACTTGTATAAATCCTTTCTAAAAAAACTTATTCAGATAACTATACCCAAAGTATTTACACTACCTGCAGTTGAATCATACAATTAATTGCACTAAACGTCGTCTTCATTCGTGAACTGATCCGGAAAATTGAAATCAAGCTGCAGATTCAAAATATCCTCTGCGTCATCTCCACCTTCAGTAGTATCTTGATTAACGGACGAACGACTCAAACTTCGGCTATCTTCTTGAAAGTTTTCTTCCCTAACTTGCTGTGGCTGTTCTTGGATTGGTTGATTTTGGCTTTGCATCAACATCATAGCAGCCATCGTTAAGGGGATTTCTGCAACAGTGGGAACATCATCTCCCCGTTGAAGAGAATTGTTTAAATCAGAGAGAACCCTGTCCAACAGCAAATGATCAAGAAATGCCCGCATCATAGGTCTCAGATTATCTTGATTTGTGGGTCCTCGTCTCTGGGAACGAGATCTTGGTCGTGCTATTGACTGGGATGAATCACTTGTAGGACTTCCAGAAACCATATCGACAGCCTGTAGCTGTACTGAACATCGGTTAGGACTTCCACTTGTCCCCTCAGGTTTTGTTTGCTTAATGGACCGCAACTCATGAAGAATTTTATCAAGATGAAATTGAGTCCAATAGAACTGACTTTTCTCAATTGCTGATTTAGTGGAACAAAAAAATGAAATCAGATCAACTTGCAACTTCAACAACTGAGTTTCAATTGAACAACAATCCAAGCATACAATGATAGCGATTGGACCAAGAAATGTAAAATATTGAGAGAGAGTTTTCATAATGTTGGTCAACCGAACAAAAGTCAGACGTTGGCCATGGCTACTTCGAAGTAGTGGTTGGGATAGTAATAATGAAATCGCTTCAAAAAACTCAAGCATTGCAAATCGGGTGATGGATGGAGTTTGATGTATGGAAACATTGGCAGACGAATCAGAAGCTTGATGCTTAGGACAAGGCAGCGCCAACAACGTAGCTAGCATATTAAGAACGCGGTCAACGGTTTTGTCATCTTGGACTATTTGAACAGTATTTCGTACCATTATTGAAAGCCCATCAACCATGAAATATCGAAGCAGCGTATCTTCCTTTTGTAGTGGTTCATCACCAAACCAAGGTGGAAGTAACATAGTCGACAACGTTGAGTGAAGGATTTCGTGGTGATAACTGATCAAGTAGTGAACGACATCGCAAAGAACATTTGCCGAGTCCACCATATAGCGAATAATACCCGCGCTCAGTGGATAAGATTTCTTCGATATATTTACACAACACAGTCGAGACACGGAGACCAGTGACAGAGAAAATTCAAACCAAAATCGATATTCATTTCCGATCTGGTGTCCATCCACCTGTCCCGCTTTGTGATGTGACATGGTGGTGACTAATTCATTGGACTCATTGATAATGACCATTAACGCCCCAGATATCAAGTTTTGCTCATCCAAACCAGACCATGTGTCATCAATTGAAAAAGGTGATGAAAAAAATTCCATCGCCTCCTCGGTATAGTAACTCCGCTCCTTCAAAAGAATAGTCACCAGATAATTTGCAGTGTCAATAATAAGGTTCCTGTCCGTCGAAGAATATGGGACAAATGGGCAGTTGTCATTAGTAGACACCACCGTTCGATCCGGATCAATTCCACAATCACCTATGGATTTCGCTTTCTTCCTAAACAGAGATAAGAGATCAAAGAACGCCCGCAACGTACGAACGCATTCCATACTCATCGTTCGATACTGGTAATTGTAAATATCAAGGGCAGTGCAAAATAGTTGTAGAACCGAAGAAACTTGAATCTCCAATATATATTTTTCGGATGCACAAGTTGTCCGAAACGATTCCAAGAAACTACTCGACCGGAAAGTTTCTCTTTCGTTTTCGATTAAGTTGAATATCATGTCTATTAAATCCAATCGACCATGCAGATAAATATAAAAACATTCAAGTAGCATAGAGAAGGTGTCAGTATCTGAAATCGCATAGTCTAAAATTACCACAATAACTTCAAACTGAGAAGAGTTCAAACTCAGTGAGACAGCGTTTGTCAACAAGATTTCGCTCGGCAATGACGATGAAGTGAAAGATAGCGCTTGAAAAGACTCTTTCAATTGCCAAATCAACTCCAATAAAGAATCTCGAGGTAACTCTTCAAAAGTGCGGAGCTGATCTAAGATCGGCTCTATACAAAAGTAGTGCATAACTTTCTGGTGCGGAAGATCGTGAATTATCTTATTAGGCGGTAATATTTGCAGATAGCTCGTTGACAACGTTCCAAACACTACGTCCGTTCCATGTGTGAAAGAAGGAATTGAAGAGTTGCATTGATCAACACGGTAAGACCAGTGTTGTTTTGTAATCCATTCTCGAAGAGTGTTATCATTACCGCTTAGTTTTCTGTGCAATAGATCTCGGCACCATCGAAGGTCAGCCAGGCCTTTACGAATAATGTCTATTTCACTAACTCCCAAAGAAGATGGTCGAATTATCACATCATTAGTGCAACTAGCGAGTATATCATGTAGCATATTTATCCCATATGAATCGATAACATTATGTTCCGACCTCTTTCGCAAGTGGTCCAACAAATAGTCACATTCCAAGGAAACCTCGCAGTAATCAAGTTGTGTCGAAAGAACAGTGTAAGTATTTTCTTCACAACAATCTTTGATGCGTTGCTGCAATTGCAGCAAGATTGCTTTTTTACTATCGATGACAGATTTACTGTGTAGATGAAAATTTTCTGTATAATTCTTGTATTCATCTTGATCTTGGTAACATCGACCAAGAGAAATATTCTTGTCACCACCGAACTCGCAAGGAAACTCTGACGACGGGAATTGTCTGCAGCACACTGAACACCCAAAGGAGTCACATTGAACAGCATGAAAATACTCTCGGTGTGTTGAACATGCTACGGAAGCACTTGTCAAACGCCATCTAGAATATTGATCGACAATATCTCTGTTGATATCACCATTATTAGCAAAATCTTCAGAATAATTAGGGTATCCCTCACCTCAAATATTTCCTAAGCCAACCCTTTCCACTTTCAATACCACTAACTTCAACTATAAAATCAAATTCTAACAAAGTTTCGCAGTGAGAGTTGATACAATAAAATTTGCGATTTTGAAAACTGGGACTTCCAACACGAACATGCTGATCCCAACATTTACGACAAGCATAGTGCGTACATGATTTAGGACCGCACAACTCATCTATCGATACATCCAACCCACAGGATGTGCAAGTCCTTGACTGGTTCAAAAGGCATTGAATGGGTACGCAATGTAAACGCTTTTTCAATTCCTTTACCGACTTAAACGATGAAGTCCAATCTAATTCATTCATGTTATTCTCCATCCAAAATTCAACAGCATATTCCACATTCCAGTTACAATATTTTAGAATTTTCGCGATTATTGTCCAATGGACTTGTAATATATCTTTTAAGTACCTCATATTTTCATATAGAAGTGACACCCAAACACCCGCCTCCAAAGAAGTCTAAAAATACATAAAGTTGAAAAAAATGCGAAGACGAATATAAACACAGATGGACAGGAATTACCTGAAGATCGGAGTCGGTGTCATCCATACTTGCCAAAACTGCGTCAAGTTCAATTCCAGGTATCTCATCCCACCAAAATCTGTTCCGCGCATTTCCTTTATAAAATTGTGCTTGCAGTTTTAAAAATGCTGTCGAGTGCAACAACCCACTCTGAACCATTTCCAGCAGTGATGAACTGCGTAGATCGAACCACCAGAGTGGTTGAAACACTTCCTGGGGTAATTGATTCATAGAAATCTCCACCAAAGTACTTAATAGCAAAATGGTGGTTTCCGACGAAACAAGGCATTTATCATTTTGACAAGAAGTTAGGATTCCACGAAGAAATTCATCCAAATTATCAAAAAGATCCACTGCAGATATTTCAGTTGTGAGCTTCAAAATATTATCGCAACGAATGGAGGAATGAAACTGCCTATCGATCAAATCACGATGAAATCCGCTTTCTCGTTTAAACCAGACTAATTCTTTTGTAACAGAATTCTGCTCAACGACATGAACGATCTTATCTGCAGTGGTTGCCGGCATGTGAGGTTGATCGTCTTCACTCACACTCGTTGCTTCTGCCTCAATTATCGAAGATATTGCTCTTCTATCTAACAAATGGTCAACCGAATCGAAGATCACGGATTCTTTGTGTTCGGCTTTTTGCTCCTGGTCTCTAATACTTACGTCATATTTTGCAGTTCGCGTTGCCTTGACCAGCATATTTTCAAAGAATTCCGCTAGAGACAACGTTTGTTGAGTTTCCAATTGAGCGAAGCGATCAATGGATCTTGTTGGATAAGAAAAATTCCAAAATTTCATTAAAATATCTTCCGATGAATTCATTGATTCGGGACACTGAACAGCAGAAACATATTCGACAACCACTTCATCGCGGACACGAGCAGGAAGAGCAATGAAAACATGGAAGAGAAATTTCTTTTGAATAGCACGATAATCCCAATTGTGATATTTGATAGATGTAAGTACACTATTAATTGGTGGAAATTTGGCTTTCGAATCGAGGGATCGCAAAGTACAACATACACCAGCATCTAGTTGGGCAATTATTGACAACAGCAATTGCGGAGCAGCTGTTATTAATTGAGAGACGCTATTGTGACAACGAAGAGAATTTGGTGCCACTACCAGCGGTTGTTTCGAAAATATCCAATTCAAAAATGAAAAACAACATTTTGAGTCTTTACCTTCTTCCGAGAAATCGGATGATGTGGCCATATCTCTTTTTGATTCATCGGAAAAGGATTCGACCAACATTGATGGTGGGTCATCAACAACCGTATCAGTCAAAGAAACAAAATTTTTGCCAATTAAGTCTCTTGCAACTTCGAGAGAGGTATTAGGTCGAGAATTGCAGGGGAAATACTTGAAAAATAGAATCTTTGAGTGCGTTACTGTAACGGGATGATCATCATCTCGACTTATGATACCGTTAACATACAAATGATCGCATCGATCATAGATATCTTTATCACTGAGGCCATTCCAACCACATTTTTGTGACCGGACATATGTACAAATCGATAAAAAATCGCATCCGCTTGACTGGTTGTTCTTCAAATATCGGACTATGGCTGCATCTACACGTGAAAAGTTCCACTGTTGAACCGCACGCTCCAAATCTGCGTAGTCCACTCGAGCATGAGTCATAATATAAGGTACCTTGCATTCCGAGAGGAAGTCTGTGTTTAAACAAACTACAGTTGCGTCGTTCACCGTAGAAATAATGCAAGCACCGCTTTTCTCCTTTATGACAAGTATTTCATCTTTAATCAACATACTTACAACTGACTGCAAAACGTTGGTTGATATATTAATGACTGAAGATAAAAATCCAACAGACGATTCTTGATTTCTAATCTCTGCAAGTGCAAGGAGCAAAACACATTGCAATTCGTCGCAGTGAAGAACTCTTTTCTTAACATCTCCCACGAAGGTCTGAAGAGTAACTCTACCATATCCGTTGCACCATTGCAACCGTTTTGATGCACTGGTTGGACGACTCATCAAAAAATTTTCGTATTTGTCCTGCAGACTAATCATTATGGATGGCAGTTGCAGGCCAGTAGTGCAGTGAAGATTTTTAACCGATGACCAAACGAACGGCGTACAATTCAAAACAGTAAATCCATTGCTCATGATAATATTCAGCACCTCAACATCATCTTCATGGTCATATTCATGGAGAAAGTCACTGGATTCTAAGTTAAATTGAAAAAAGGAGTCATCCATCAAGATGCTGCGACGGACATCTACTAGTAGAGGACGCCCTTTATCTAATAACGATAATCCTTGCAGAACCATTTCTTCACTTGCCAATGAAGAACTGCAGCCACTTAACAATCTAAAAGCAAACAACTCCAAGTAATATTTTTGAAAATGGACTGTAAATTCTTCATTGTGAAACACCTAGAGAGCCATGCAGTTATGAATCGCATTACATATAATCTTTATACCACTTTATTACCTGAAATAGTTCCAATAGAGCCTGCAAAATACATATTGGTGAGTCAATAATTCTTATGCATCGAGATTGATCAAACTCATTAACGGGCTTGCTCAAAATCCAATCGAAAGCTTGCGCTAATTGACGACCAAGGGCTATTGCGGCATTTGATGTTAAATTTTTAGAATATAGCAAAGCGACTCGCTGAACCACTACGACCATTAGGGGGTGATCTAAGAGATATTTATTTCCATACTTTGCTTTCAAACGCTGCAACAAGCGTGCTTTTTCCAAACAACAGGAAATGGCATCTTCAATTTCAACTTGGTTTGCAGAAAATGTAAATATTTTTTCCACGTCGAACTTAACGAATTCATTTTCTATAAGAGTAATCATAGAATTCATCTCTACATTCCCCGCAGACAAAACAATGGTGTGGAAAAACTTCCGGACCTCTTGCAAAGTGCCACTAAAACTCTCACTGTGTACCAGTGGACCTATCAGTTCATGAAGCAATGATCGATTTCCCACAAAACAATTTATCACTTTATTGGCAAGTGGCGTAAAGCCGCACCTGTTGATGGTACTGCGAATGCGTTCTTGAATGAACTTGATCGTTGGAAACGACAAAAAATTTCCACAACATGCAGATACATTTTCAGCATATCTCGAGAACAAAGTAGAAAGACGCAACGATAACTTCATGATATCAGTCCAATTTGCCATTGATTGATCACTATCATCAACATAATTACAATGCATCGATTTAGTGGAGAAACATGGCATTCCTATATTATAGAACTTCATACCTGGAGAAAAAGTTAGGATCAATGATAGCTTTGGCTTGTACAGCAGCCTGAAAATAAATCGGCTTAATAACCCTTTCTAAGAATTGTTTTGGTCCAACACTTCGAAATATAATTAGTAAAATGTCATTAGTAAATGTGACAAAATCTTTCCCTGGACAGACCAGTGAGTCACCAGCACAACCGCTAATATCTCCAATCAAAAACACAATTTCTCGCATCAGACTACAGTGAAAAGTTAAAAGCTATAAACTAGAATGAAAAATATCCGTACCTGTCAAAAAAATAATTTGAAATTTGAATAATTGGTGAAAATTCACACAAGAAAGACGTGGAGGTTTCCCAAGAAGTACTAAAGGGATGGGGGGATGGTAACGATTCAATGAAATCGTCATCATAATCAAAGAAAATAATTTCTTTACCATTCGCTTTTCTCGTCGCTTGCTCTTGAATTATCTGATCCACCCGTTTCCCCGGTTTGACTACGGTAGCAGCTGCATTTTTCGATTTGTCTTTGGTATGCATACCAACAGGACAAATAGTTTCACCATATAGCCACGCTCGTTTAACAACTAATGGTTCATTCGAAAAGGAATAAATAACTTCCACCCAAGATTCATCTAAATTCAACTTGCGGATTCTTCCCCACATCCATTTCTGGTTCACCAAATCATCATTGCATTTAATTTCGATCAAACCACCTTCAAATAATTCAGCCCTCCAATTCGTAGTTTTCGAATTCAATGGTGCAATTCGAACATCTAACTCTACTTTGTTGATCACATCATCCCATTTGGATCCCCAACCCATAAAGTGAACTTTTACTGATCCGTCAGGTAGAAGATCAACAATAATCGACTCAAACCAAATCTTCTCTTTGTCCATGCAATCTACCAGATCTCCGATAGCAAATGGGCAAGTAGGATCCCAAATATTTCGGCCACCGCGTAACCTCTTTTCTTTTGGTTTTGATTTCAAAAGCTGCCCTTTGTCAAGTTCCTGTAAATGACGTAGTGCACCATCCAAGAAAATGACACGATGCTTCCTATATTCATCTATGGATTTTTTCACAGACCCATGTCGTAATGATTCCAACTCAAGTAAACCACCCACCACCCTACAAAATGACTCAAATAAGCAAACAAACGATGACATCGATGACGCCATTTTCCCAGCCACTAGTTTAGGATCATAATTTTCAAAGTTTTCATCACGCTGCAAACTTTGGGCGACAGTAGTTCCAAACAAAAGCTGCAAAGGAAAAATACGGAAATCGTCGCGACAGAATCGTTGATAGGAACTCTTTTTGGAATTATGGAATAGACAAGAAGAGCAAGATTTACGACTTGCGAGCTTGCGACGAGATTTTAGTACTATCAGGTGGTTCAGAATATCGAAGATGTATGCCAATGATTGGAGTGAATTAGTCATGATCCCCAAGATTGCGGTATTAGACTTCTTCGAAAGGCGAAACAGCTTTTCTTGTATTAAGTCCCAAATAATATGTTGATTTTGTGAACTGGTACATGCGTATCCTTTCAAAATATCCAAGCATGCTGGAGCAGAGCTGCAAGAATTTTCAGCATAAGTTGACGTCATTATCACAAATAATGTTTTCACGCTTATTTTCGAAAGTTGATTTGGCAACCAATCCTTCTGAACTAAGCTCTGCATTGCTGCCAGAGTGGGTGACAACATTGAATCTAGAGATTCTGGTGCAAGATTCATCGCAGTAAGATTATCCAACATTTTAGAGAAAACTTCGCCTTGTATGTCAATTGCTGATTTTAATTGTGACATTTTCGCCCCTTCTGAGTTCACTGATTCTATCGGTATCCACGTATCGCACGCGATTGTACTGGTGGAGAAAAGATGAATACTATCGCTACTCACACAAGCTTGAAAAATGTTTTCGCATCGAGGGATCGATATTATATGCAAACCATCACATAGAGGAGTGAAATGTGAGGTCGAACCATGCAACAATGATACTACCAAGTTACTTGGTTTCGCAGAAGAGGGAATATTTAAAACAAGATCGCTTTCATGACGTTTCATAAGTTGAAGTCTCAACTTCTCCTTCAATAATTCTGGTAACTCCAAAATTTGCACCCGATGATTATATCCATCTACCACTATGAGGGTACCGGACTCATTGTCCACACATAATTCCATCGGTCTATTAAATTGGCCACCATTAGTTCCGATTCCCAAACCAATATGCCTTAGAAATTGATAGGTATTCTTGTTGTAAACTTGAATGCGATGATTTTCTCGATCAGCAGCAAACAATAAGCCGCTCGCTTTGTTGATATACACCGATCGTGGGCCACTAAAAACATTAATATCATTTGATGAACCACCAAGAATAGCTTTGCATTGACCAGTATATTGATCCAAAACTTGGATTCTATTATTTGAGTAATCAGCAACAAGAAGGGAATGAGATTCATCATCTAAGCAGACATCAATGGGCTGATTAAATTGAGCAGGTTCTTGACCAGGGCCTGAGCCAATGAATCGAATGAATGTACCATTTTCCTTACTCACTACTTGGATTCGATTATTTTCATAATCAGCTACATAAAGTTCACCATTTGCATGATCAATGCAGAGCCCATAGGGGCAATTGAAACAACCTGGAGCATTTCCTTGGCTCCCAAATGCCCTAATAAACGTACCAGTGAGATGGTTAAATTTAACAATTCTATGGTTATTAGTATCTGCCACATAAATACAATTTTCATGATCCATGCATATTCCCACAGGATACATTAAGGATCCAGGAGAATTTCCTGGCGTCCCTTTCCCAATTTGTCGAATAAACGCTTGAGAATATAAGTGAAAAACTTGAACTCTGTGATTGTTACAATCCACAACAAACAATTCCTTCGTTTCATGGTTTAGACATATTCCTCGAGGCTGCGTGAATTGACTTTCTCCTTTTCCCTCTTTGCAATTAACATTCCCAATGATTCGTATCTCCGGTATTTCGTCCTCACGAATAGATAGCAAAGACATTATTTAGATAGTAATATATGGAGAAGGTGAATACTAAATTTTGCTAAGCAATAAAGCTGAAAAAAGCTTCAAGCCGTCAATCCATGTGGCATAATTCATAATTCAATATGCTGGAATCGACTGGAGGTTTTGTTTTTTAGTATCATGTCTTTGGTGAAAATGGTTAGCATTACTAGCCTCCCACAACGCACTATGGTGTGCGTTCGTTCTGTTTAATTCTCTACCGTAGATATGTTGTTCAGAATCAAAACCATAACACAAGAGTTCCCTTTGCGGTTTTATTTCCTCCAGACCGTAACCATAAATGCTGGTTGTTAATGGTAGGCTCAAAATACAAAGGTTATAAGTTTGTCGTGTACTTTATTATCGACAGTATCTAACATATTCATTTGCGGCGTACATTATCAGAACATCCATGTGAAACGGTACTTGTAACTTGTGACAAGGCAAGAAGAGAGTCCTTTAGAGCTTTCCTGCGGGATTCATAACTCTGTGTTAAATTTTCAAGATCTTCACGATATTGCTTTTTCAGCACCGATAATTGAGTCATTATTTCCTGCAAAACATTCAAAACCTTAGTGATTAGAGACAAGAGCACAAAATCAATTACCTTTCTCATCATCTCAACACTGGCTTGAGAGCAATTTTCTATCATTTCGTTTAAAATTTCTGACTCCACAGCAACGCTGGTTTCATTTTCAACGTTTGAAGCTTTGTCGAAACGAGGAGGATCCCTCAAATTCTTCAACAGCTTTGGTTCTGAAGGTGGTTGAGGATCATCTCTAAAATATTTCAAAGCAGCTTGAATATCACCAGCATCCTCCTTTCGTACTAATGTTTCTTGAGAATAAACTCGATTTACCGTATTGTGTCGTATAACTGATGACTCTAAGGGGGTTCCAATCATATCAAAATCCTTCACATCGTAGTAATCCCGCTTATGTTGAACTTCCTTAGCATCTCTTATGACGGTCCCTACTTCTCTATCACCACTACCGGGTCGCAAGATAATTGTGGCTTCACCATCATACTCACGTCCAAGAGTAAGCCCACGCTTTAGAGAAGCATTTCGCATTTGTTGCCTTGTTGCTGGTATTCCTGACAATACCCTGCGCACGGTGCCACCAACTTCATCGGGTTTCCTGTCATCAGCGCAACTTTGTCCAATGTCTTCTATATTATCCGGCATTTTTGACGCTCTAATTCGCTGCAACGCATCCCAATGAGTATCAACCAATTCTCGAATAATAGACAAACCTCTTCCTCCAGAACCGATTTCTTTGACAATATTTCTCACCCAAGGATGCTTCAAAAGATCAGCAGCGGATGCTCTTCTGTCACAATCCTTCACCAAACATTTACCAACAAAATCTCGCATGTCTTCCGACCATTTTTCTGGTTCTCTCAGAGATGGAGGTGGTCGGCTTGAAATTATAAATATGGCCCGCATAGGATGAACGCTAAAATGTGGTGGACTACCTTCACATAATTCCAACAAAGTGATTCCCAAACTCCAAATGTCAGCTTTACCATCATCTATATAAAATTGTAAAATGTTGTGGCAATAAGTTCAATCTCATTCCAACTTACAACTTGTTTCTTGAATAACCTCTGATCATCCACCATCAAATTAACAACACCATCAATAGAGAGAATTGTGAAAATACTAACCTGGTGCCATCCAATATGGACTCCCAATAACAGTTTTTCGTTTGTTAATGGTATCCGTCAGCTGTGCCGATATTCCGAAATCACCCAATTTTGCTTTACCATCTCTTGTCAACAGGATATTTCCACATTTTACATCCTGGCGAAAAGCATTACAAAACTCGCGAAGCAGGTAAATAAATACAGCTAATTACCCTATGAATACTCATTTGTGCATGCAAGTGAGCCAATCCCATAGAACTAAGACTAATAATGAGTTGGTAATATCGAAAAAGTACAAAAGAGCTAACCAGAAAGCCATAATAGCCCGCAATTGTGCCTCCGAGAATCCCCCGCGATTGGCCTCCTTGAGATCATATAGAGAACCCCCATCGCAAAGCTCCATCACTAACCATAATTCATTGTCATACAGTAAGCTAAATAGATCTTTATAAGATAAAATGATCATTATCACAATTTAGGTACTGTGTGGTTACCTCTCAATAAATGAAACAACAAAAGGTGATCTTAAAACTTGTAAAAACCGTATTTCTTTCCAAAGAGCAGTCAGATCTTCATCTGCATCAGGAATAATCTTGATTGCTACTTCATTTTCCAATTCAATATTTCGAGATTTCGCACTGTAAACCGCTCCATAGCTTCCTTCTCCTAAAAGACTGTGCAATTCATACAACGAATTAGGATCGATATCGCGACGAAAGTCTATAGCAGGATCCATATCTACCAAAACTGACAATTATATATTAACCTTTCCACGAACGATAAGTAAGAATCTGGAATCGGACAAATATTTATTCCATATACGGTATATGGCGTGAAAATTATTATTAGGCCTTACGGAAAAAATCGCCAATAAATGTAGCCAGGAAATGCTTTAAACAAGATTCTTTCTCTCTATACTAAATCAAACCAAACTTAGTGATAATAGGCTCATTTGAAAGGTACCTTCGACTTTCAGCCTCTAAAAAGGGCCGTGGCGAATTTGCTTGCAATCAATCTATTATTCCATCGAAAATGAAATTTTGGCAAATTTCATAAAAATAGCCATTTAGGGTTACTTTATAATGCCTAGGTGTTTTCTGAATAACTTTTTCTGTGATCATTGGATGGACACCAGACAGATGCTGCATGAATCTTGCGTGGAGCTTACCAATTTCATTCAGAATACTGGTCGGAAATATCTTCTGAGGCAAAGGATCTTATCCGCGGGTTGCTTGTTTTAGATCCACACAATCGCCTTACGGTTGATCAAGCCCTCAATCGATTGAAGTTTACGACATACAGCTTTGGATATTTGTAGTTCGTTTCGTCACCGTTAAAAAAAAAACATACATCTATAATAATCTACCTTCTCAGAAAGTGATACTGACTTTAGCAAATGAAGTGCTGGCTTATCTTCACTTTGGTTGGTATTCTTTCGACCTCAAATTCATTTTGTTTCAAAACAACCCATACTTCTATGGTCTTCCAGAATCGTCGTTTAGGATTTATTTCTGGTTCTACTGAAATTCTGATTGACAGGAATTTCGGTGCAAAGGAATTGATATCCAAGAGCACTTCACGATCACACTCAAGGATTTCCACACTGATCCTTGCAACGGAAATATCTGACAATAAATTAATGAAACAGAATTGTGGTGCTGAAGAAGCTGGAAGATTTCATTGGAGGGAGCAAAGTCCTGTAAAGTGGATAAAATTTAGTCTAGCAGTATCAGTGGTTTTATGGATTGTAAACAAGGTTTGGATTTCGCCGTCCGGATTTCAGATGGGAGAGAAATACAAGGCTCATCTCGAAAAATTATCGGGTGGGGACACAACTGTTACAATTGCATGTATGTTAGGTATATTTGCAATATGCCATTCAGGTTTGGCAAGCTTGAGACCATTAGCGGAAACCATGGTTAGTCCTCGTGTTTTTCGATATATTTTCGCTCTCGTTAGTCTTCCGTTGGCATTTTCAGCTTTGGTGTATTTTATTAATCACAGGTAAGTGTGATTTCTACTTCCGTAATAGGTTGTAAACTCTGCTTCTTGGTTGTTACAGAAATGATGGTGTTCAATTATGGAATATTAAGGATATTCCCGGTGTAAAGCCAAGTGTTTTTTTTGTGTCCTTGTTATCCTTCTTATTTCTTTATCCATCTACGTTCAATCTCTTGGAGGTGCTGGTTGTCATGTTTTATTGCAAATCTTTAATATTTTTAATTTTCGTCGAATGATAGGTCGCTGCTGTCGACGAACCCACTTTACATTTATGGTCGACTGGAATAATGCGAATTACAAGGCATCCGCAATTTGTTGGGCAATTATTGTGGTGTATTGCTCACACAGCGTATGTCGGAACCTCGTTTATGGTTGTTGCGTCCTTGATGCTATGTGGTGAGTTGATTAAGGTACTTCTTATGATAAAATTGTATCGTAATGGCATCATCTCTAAACAGCCCATCATATGTTTGCGGTATGGAACGGTGACCGTCGCATTAAGTCAAAGTTCGGACAGAAAGCAGATATTTTCCTCAATCAAACTTCCATCATCCCATTTGCTGCCATACTCTCGGGAAGGCAAAGACTCCCTACTAACTACCCTTTAGAATTTTTTAATGTTCCATACATCACTATCATGGTAATGGTGTTTGGGTCATACTTTGCTCACAATACTATGATAGAAAGCTCTGAATCATTAAAGTGACGATCTTTAATCAATGGACGTCATTTCAATTTTTGCAATTTCCATGCAGTTATCACTAAATTTTATTTTATGAAGATTCTCAGAAGTTTATTATAGGCTCCTTATAGATTGTTTAGTTTCATTGTAGATGAGTTGAGGGACAGAATATATATATCTACTTCTTGATGAAGCAGGTATATTGTATGTGCCATGTACAATATATCAAGAAGAAGTAGATATGATCTCCCCGAATCGTCATCTTGGATTTATTTACGGAAATCTGATTGACTTGGTGTACTTTGATATATTGTACATGGTTTGTATAGTGTATACCATGTACAATATATCAAAAGGAATATATATCTACTTCCTGATAAAGCAGGTATACAGTATATATACAATAATATCAAGGCTGTGTTGTTCATTTCCTCTTAAAATTAATACAATCTATTACATTTCACAGAATCTACACCATGTTATACAGTCACTGGAAGATCTATATTGAGTGCAACACCGTTATTAATAATCAACGATGCGATTCATGCAATTCAAGATAGCTTTTATTATTATATAATAATATATACAAAAATCTAATCTGAGCAAGTATGGCTTTTTAATGAAAGTATGGTTGGTCATGGCGGGTTCCAGTGGTGCGTCCCACACCCGCCGCTTCTGCCCTGCTGCGCGCGCTGCCCTGCTGCTGCTTGGTGCTGCTGCTGGAAGCAACGGCCACATTTCGCTCAGAAGACCCCCAACAAAATATATGCTATACTTTAACCCATCACATGTGTACCGGTATCTATCATTTGGTGTATTGCATGCACATTTCCAACACACTCTTTACCATTCAGACGAATCATTAGGATGATTAGATCAGAAGAAAAGAGCAGAGAC
>JACCEA010609461.1_pt1 | contig 18279 bp, 8 predicted proteins | sample 7449851 | NCBI WGS metagenome assembly JACCEA01 (sample SAMN15323453, study PRJNA562643) | freshwater metagenome | isolation source: river surface water | place: USA:Blue River Watershed | collected 2017-08-18
CATGTTGCTAAAGTTTGATGCCGTTGAGGCTAAGGAAATCATACAGAGATATCTTACTGAGCATCCCGACCCAAACAATGAAAACGTGGTTGGGTACAACAACAAAAAATGTTGGCCTCGCGATCAGCGTATGAGATTGATGAAGCACGATGTCAATTTAGGGAGAGCTGTGTTCTGGGACGTGAAGAACCGGTTACCCCGTTCACTGACCACTCTTGATTGGGACAACAGTTTCGTAAGCGTGTACAGTAAGGACAATCCAAACCTTCTATTCGATCTGGCTGGTTTTGAGATTCGGATTAAGCCAAAGATTCGAATGATAAACGAATCCCCAGTTTATAAAGATGGTGTATGGAACCTCCAAAACGAATCCTCAAAAGAAATGACTGCCCAAGCTTATCTTCGGGTCAGTGATGCTGCGATGAAGCATTTTGAAAATCGTGTCCGACACATTCTTATGTCTTCTGGCTCTACGACCTTTACCAAGATTGCGAATAAATGGTACGCAGAATTGACTTTCATTGTTCTATTTTCATAATATTTTCTAATAGGAACACTGTGTTGATTGCTTTGATGACTTACTTCCGCGAAGCGGTCATTAATACTCAAGAAATGTTGGATATTCTTGTCAAATGCGAAAACAAAATTCAAACCCGTATTAAAATAGGTTTGAACTCGAAGATGCCCTCAAGATTTCCACCAGTTGTTTTCTACACACCGAAGGAACTTGGGGGTTTAGGGATGCTATCGATGGGGCATGTTTTGATTCCACAATCTGATTTACGCTATTCTAAACAGACGGAAAATGGAGTTACTCATTTCAGAGCTGGTATGACTCATGAAGAAGATCAAGTGATCCCCAATTTGCTTCGTTATATTCAGCCGTGGGAGTCTGAGTTTATTGATTCTCAACGTGTGTGGTCTGAATACGGCTTGAAACGTCAGGAGGCTTTGTCTCAAAATCGACGTCTTACATTAGAGGATTTAGAAGATAGCTGGGATCGCGGTATTCCCCGCATTAATACTATTTTCCAGAAAGATCGACATACCTTAGCATATGATAAAGGTTGGAGAATTCGTACAGAGTTCAAACAATATCAAATAGCAAGGAACAATCCGTTTTGGTGGACTCATCAAAGACACGACGGGAAATTGTGGAACCTCAACAATTATCGAACAGATATGATTCAGGCATTAGGTGGGGTGGAGGGAATTTTGGAGCACACTTTGTTTAAGGGTACATACTTTCCGACTTGGGAAGGATTATTTTGGGAGAAAGCGTCCGGCTTTGAAGAAAGTATGAAGTACAAGAAACTTACAAATGCTCAACGTTCAGGTTTGAATCAAATCCCCAATCGCCGGTTTACCTTGTGGTGGTCGCCTACGATCAATCGCGCAAATGTGTATATTGGCTTCCAAGTTCAGCTTGATTTAACTGGTATATTTATGCACGGTAAGATTCCAACTTTGAAGATCAGCTATATTCAAATGTTTCGAGCGCACTTGTGGCAGAAGATTCATGAGTCTATAGTTATGGATTTGTGTCAAGTGTTCGATCAAGAATTAGATGCTTTGGAAATAGAGACTGTTCAGAAGGAGACTATTCACCCTCGCAAATCGTACAAGATGAATTCATCTTGTGCTGATATAGTACTCTTCGCAGCACATAAATGGAATGTTTCAAAGCCATCACTACTTCATGACACCAAGGACTCTTTTGAAGGGGCATCCTCTTCAAAATACTGGATTGATGTTCAATTGCGTTGGGGAGATTTTGATTCACATGACATTGAACGATATTCACGAGCAAAATTTTTAGACTACTCTACTGATAATATGTCGCTTTATCCTTCTCCCACAGGTGTTTTGGTTGGTGTTGACTTAGCATACAATCTTTATTCTGGATACGGTAATTGGTTCCCGGGTTGCAAACCATTGATGCAGCAAGCGTTAGCAAAATTAATTCGTGATAATCCTGCACTGTATGTGCTTCGCGAACGTATCCGGAAAGGATTACAACTGTATAGCTCGGAACCAACAGAACCGTATTTATCTTCTCAAAATTATACGGAGCTATTTTCGAATCAAATTATTTGGTTTGTCGATGACACAAATGTATACCGAGTAACGACCCACAAAACTTTTGAAGGCAATTTGGTGACCAAACCAATCAATGGTGCAATATTTATCTTCAATCCCCGAACAGGTCAATTATTTTTGAAGATTATTCACACATCAGTGTGGGCAGGGCAGAAACGTTTGGCGCAGCTTGCAAAATGGAAAACTTCAGAGGAAGTTGCTGCTTTAATTCGCTCATTGCCTCTTGAAGAGCAACCACAGCAACTTATCGTCACCCGTAAAGGTTTACTGGATCCGATGGAGGTTCATTTGGTAAGTTAATTATGTCCAGTAAGTAATGTTGTAAATGCCTTATTGTTAATTTTTATATAGCTTGATTTCCCCAATATTGTCATAAAAGGCTCCGAATTACAACTACCATTTCAGTCATGTTTAAAAATCGAGAAGTTTGGTGATCTCATCCTTAAAGCAACCGAGCCTCAAATGGTCTTATTCAATATTTTTGATGATTGGTTGAAGACAATTTCTTCCTACACAGCATTTTCACGATTAATTCTCATTTTACGCGCCTTACATGTAAATGCCGATCGTACCAAGGCAATATTGCGTCCTGATAATACTGTTATCACTCAACCTCACCATGTGTGGCCTACATTAACCGATGAACAATGGATCCGCGTCGAAGTAACATTGAAAGATCTTATTTTGGCTGATTATGGTAAAAGGAATAATGTCAACGTGGCTTCTCTTACGCAATCGGAAGTGAGAGACATAATACTTGGAATGGAAATAGCTCCTCCTTCATTACAACGACAGCAGGTTGCTGAGGTGGAAAAACAGGCTCGCGAACAATCCCAAATGACAGCTGTTACAACCAAAACCACGAATGTCCATGGCGAGCAAATCACAGTAACCACTATGACGCAATACGAGCAACAAGCGTTTCATACAAAAACAGATTGGAGAATTAGAGCCATCTCCGCAACAAACCTTCACTTACGCACAAATCATATTTATGTGTCGTCGGAGGAACTCAGTGATACCGGATTTACATATGTTTTACCGAAGAATATTTTGAGCAAATTTATTACAATATCTGATTTAAGAACGCAAGTGGCAGGATACCTTTATGGTGTTTCACCTCCCGACAATCCACAAGTGAAGGAGGTTCGCTGTATTGTACTAGTTCCTCAAGTTGGTAATCATCAAGGTTGTACTCTGCCACGTCGATTGCCGGAGCACGATTTGCTGGATGACCTGGAACCATTAGGTTGGGTTCACACTCAGCCATCCGAAATGCCTCACTTAGCGCCGCAAGATGTTATTTTTCATTCGAAAGTGATGGCTGATAATCACTCTTGGGACGGAGAAAAAACTGTCGTTATCACATGCAGTTTTACACCGGGATCGTGCTCTTTAACTGCGTATAAATTAACATCACAAGGTTTTGATTGGGGTAGACAGAACAGGGAATCGGGACTTAATGCTCAAGGATTTTCACCTGGTTACTACGAACGAGTGCAAATGCTCCTTTCCGACAAGTTTAAGGGCTTCTTTTTAATTCCTGAGGATGACGTGTGGAACTACAACTTTATGGGTGTGAAGCATTCTGTTGGAATGGAGTACAATGTCATGCTTGGAACCCCCAAAGAATTTTATCACGAAAAGCACAGGTCGTCTCATTTCTTGAGTTTTGCAGCATTGGAAGAAGCGGAGGTCGCTGAAGCAGACATTGAGGATTTTTTGAATTAATGGAGATATTTTGTAGTTTCTATGACTTAATAATGGTAAACAAAAGCGAAAATCCATTTTTGTTTTGGCGCGTTTTCACCTCCCAATTAATGTTGTCCAGAACAAAAATCAAATGAACAAAAATTTAAATTAAGACAAACACGAATTACAAGGTTATTGACAGCTTAAATATACTTGAACATCTTTGCTATAGTCACTTATCCGATTTGTCAGGCGAAAAAATGAACCCAAACCAAGTGAAATTTGGCGCTATTTGCGCAAGCAGCAATTTGAAATCATTTTCGTTCTTGCTGTTTTTTTTATACAATTACTAAATTATCTCTGAAGATACGCAATCTTCTTCGAAGATGCTTATATATTCTTTTTCTGTATGTTCCTATCTGCAACTTCCATGATCCAGGCTTAACCGAAGTTGCGAACGGTACGATCACAGCTTCACTGTTGTTATTATCCTCACACTGGGTGATAGGCCATCAATTCGCTGGTGATTGTTTCCTACTTTCTTGAGAGGGCTGATCTTCTGTGTGCGGATTGTATGATGCTTCTGACCTCATCAATTTTGATGTCAGGAGTGATGGTCCCACCATACACCATATTGGACAGCATATGCCCATAAAAGTTGATGCTGCTGTTTGAGGCCGCCAATGGATCCCCCATCTACACCCAATTCAGCAAATACTATTCTCACCGATATTTCATCAAACTTTATGTGGTTCGGAGCATAGTGTAGAGCGTGCTATCAATAGTGGCGCTAATCTTTGCAGTTTTAGTACATGAGGTCATGATGACAGCCCACAGGCGATGCACATAAACCGTATGACAGAGATAAACGTTGATGTGATGTGTTTTTCTTGGAATTCATTCCATGAAGGGCGCCTTTACTTTACGACTTTTAGAGTATACATTTACTGCGTTCCAGCACGACCTTCGAGTAGATTTCTTTTATATCTAGGTTCTGTTAAGGGTCCTAATAACAGCCAAGACTTCTACATTATTTCAATTGTGTTGCGCGATAATTGTTATGATTAATGTGTATGGTTTGTCGTTTAAGTGGGTACCATGCAAAGTGGCGTTTTCATTATATGATTTACCCATGTATGATCTTCTTGAGTTCATCCTCTTTCATCGTTAAAAGTTGACCATAGATACTCAAGTGAAAAGCCAATAATACATACATGATATAAGTTTCCCCACAATTTACTCAGGCCCTTCATTCACTCTACAAAATGAGGGGAACAAATAATCCAACAACGAATACACTCATGTCGTGTCCAAAACAATCACAGATAATCCAGAGAAATAAGATAGGTACACCACACCATCCACGCCAGTCATCACAAGTGACCGATGAATAAAGAAATATACGTACACGAGGTAGCCGATACATACATCATTATTCTATACTCCTATTCCACATCTCAATATGAAGATATCAATGGTTTAACCACCAACCAATTGGCATATTTTCGTCATGGGTTGCACATTGATCGTCCATTCATACATACAACTCTCTGCGCTATCATGCATCACAATCACTTCCAAGAATAATAAAGATGCATAAGATACAATGAATAACAGGTTAAACCTGTATATCGTCATTAAGAGTGATCAATCATGACCTTATCAAAATATGACATCATCACATACATAGCATCGGACCAATGGACGAGCCTGTATAGACTTTCCCGTCATCGCTATAATTATTTTCTGCTTCCCATCTATTTATTTCACAGTGATTGAGATAGGATAACGCGTATTTGCTAAATATATCATCAGAATACATCAACCATAATGAAATTATTGGGTAACGGAGATGACCCTGATCCACCAAAATTACCATTGATGGAAAAAGGGTTCTCAGCAATATATACCCCTCATCCTTTTAAGCCATAATTAACTTGATATATGGGTCAAGGAAAATACCGCTTTTAAGCACAGATTCATCATCTTGACCGTCCAATATAATTAAAAATGACCTCAGTCGGTCTGAATGCATACCAACTCATCTACCTCCTGAATTTCTGCTCAAAACATATCGTAAGATACTTATATAATCAATAGTCAATGGTAATCTTCAATAATGAAGTCACGATATTGGTCAGTATGCCTGCAATATCGTGGCAGGAAAAATTGGACCTGCGAGTCTGAAGGTTCTGAGCCCAATCATGCAATGGAATCTTCCAGAAATACCAACCACATCATTTGTTCTGTCACTAAGATAGTCTTAAAGCGTATTCAATCAAGATAGTGCAATAAAGCATCTTCGTCTCTCGATTTACGGGAAAATACCAAGCGAACCACCATTGAATGGACAGTTCTCATGCTGGATGATGTTTTGTCATTTCAACAATAAGGCTTATTTCACTAGATCCAAATTATACATTTTTCATATGAGGGCTCCAGGAAGTGCAACCATGATGAGAGATTTAATTAATAATAATATATGGAATTGGGAATAGCAGCCAGCAGCCAGCCACACCTGGCGGCAGCCACAAGCAGATAATAATAAGGCATTTGCTGGTCTGGGGTTGTTTTACACGACGCGGTGACCAATCAAAATAAAAACGAAGTCCATTTTGGATTTGACCATTGCAACGATGCAAGACGAGAAAGAACCTAAGAAGGCAAACCTGCCGGCGCTCGATTTGAGTGCGTTGAACTCCATATATACAAATCCTGTTCAACGGAATGCTTCCGGACCGGAATACATCTCATACAACTCCAGAGGAAGAGATTTTACAGCTAGATTGTCTTTCAACACTGGGATTTTCTGGATTGCTGGTTTTGCATCAGGCGGTTTGTATGGGTTCGTAGAAGGGTGGAAAACAGCTGCGAGCCCCAATTACAAAATTCGTTTTAATAGCGTGATGAATGCAATCTCCCGTCGAGGCTCTGTTCTGGGAAGTTCTTTGGGCATATTAGGTAGTTATGAACATATTCTGTGTATGTGGATTAATTGACAGTTCTCGTCTCTATAGCTTTTTTGCACACAGGAGCTGTCGAAATTTCTGACACATTAGAACTCGAGAAGATTACTGGCCTAGAGGCCATTACTCCCATTTTTGCAGGATTAGTTACAGGTGGAATATACAAATGCACTAGAGGCCCACGTGCAGCTGCTTTAGCAGGTGTCATCGGTGCTGGGGCTTCCACTTTATATTGGTATGGAACTTCGTTTGTTAGTGATATAGTGCTTGGAAGAGGAGGCAGATACTAAGTTGTAAATATCCCATATCATGTCATAAATATTCATTCTACGCCATAGAAGATTTTTCAATATGTAAAGACCTGAGAACCATACTTTAAGACGAAGTGACAACTCGATAACTATCGACCTAATGCTGGCGACGAGTGAGTACTTTAACGTTATTATGAAGTCTTTTCCACATGTTCGAAGACCTAAATAAAACTATTTCAAACAACAAAAATATTGCAATTATGATTTATCACCTTTGAAAAAGTAAGTATGGCAGGATTCTCCGCCAAAATCTCTGCCGCTAAAGAGTCACAATCAAGAAGACTCTCGATATCTTCCCACATCCCAACAAAGCGAAAATTGTTACCTTCCGCAATAAAGCATTGCGGATACTTCCCTCTTTGCCCGGATATTCCAAAGAGAATGTCCCTTAATCCCTTGTTTTCAGCCAATGCACCATCAACCTTGTCAAAATTCATTTTTTTCCCAATTAACGCATCTTCCAGGCGTCTGGTGTTTACGATTTGAATTTGATCAGTTGATAATCCAGAAAAAAGCATCAACGCTTTCATTTCAATATTGACGTTTTCGATTGCCAAGAATAATTGTTAAACCCACTTCCAATACAATAATACAACACAGATAATAAAGTTTTGATCAATAATATGGAGTACCAACTTCACCCAAACACACTACAATATTTTAATTTTTAATCAAAAATTTAATCAGTATTCGGTATTGTACGTTGGTAATGCCTAACTAAGGCCTAAGGCCTGAGAGTAGTAGTAATAAATAGAATTGAATTCTTAATTAAGAGTATTTTATTATAGGCCCTTTATTAGGCCTCTCCAGCCCAAAAAATCGACGGCAGCAGACGTATATTGCTGATTTTCATTTTTGGCGGAATATCTTTTTTTTCTGAATAGTTAGATATTAATTAGTCTTTCTCATTCAATTCTCAACGAAAGAGAATACTTCAAGTTGATAAACATTATCTTTTGGTCTATATTAATTGAAAATAAACGTTGTTTCGGTCGAAACTCTCTCCTTCAATAAGAATTATTAATGACAGAAGTCGAGTCCACTTCGGTGGACTAATTCCATATTGTTAAAATAATGGTCCACTATTTTCAATTAATTAATTAAAGGAATTCCGAACCATAAATTTTCGCAAGTTCTGGAGTTGGATATTTTCCATGCATTTTAATACTTCTAAATATTTATCAATGCAATCCACATGCAACAGAAGTGGAGTTGTTCAAAACTTTCTGGACCAAAGAACCATCATATGTAGGGGTCTACTATTGTGGCAATGGGCTCGGCTGAACGATGAACCATTGCCTTGTCTGTTCTGAAGTTCGTGTTCAAGTTTTATGAATAAGTTTTTGTAAGGGACCAACTTTGCTTTTTCAGAGTTGAGGCTATTTATCAATCTTACTATTATTCTGTAGTGAGTTAGTCTTTTTTATAGTCATTACATTTGTTCGCATATCGTGAGCCAGTTCATGAAAGTAGTCAGCTATTTGGAAAGGAATCTCCACTTCAATTATCGCTCATGAGGGTACCTACCTATTACATGGTTGTTTTTTTGTATGTAAATGACTTGAATATCTTCTGGAGTACTCATCATAATGGACTGGTCGATCCCAAACCTATTTGTTAAAGAAAACATCAAAATCAGTGGTAGTATTATAAATTTGGTTTAATTAGCTTGGTTTGTAATGATTCAAGAGGATGTTAATAGAGAATACTAAAATTGGTTTGACATATGGTCCAAGATACGAAAGTTAACTCTGTAAAAGAATATAATTCTCAGATCATCATAGTATGGTATGCATTTGTCAATGCGGTTGGTAAGAGCGAATCCACAGATCGCCCAACCAGAGAAGATGATCAATCACCACTGATGTAGCGAATGACCTGATTTCTAACTCATGAATGCCGCTAAACTAATAATATTTCAAGTTTTGATGATTTCCGCTTAATTTTAGTGAAGTTCATCTTCCAACTGGTCCACTGTAGTTGATTCCTAAGTTTGCGCAATTATAAATTAACTCGGAACCCTTAAGCACAAAATGTTTTCATATGGAATTTTTAATGTCTGAATTTGCTTTTGGGAAGTTCTGGACCGTCCCAGTAGTACGCCACACCTTTCAATTTCCCATTTCAGCATAAGCGCCTGGGTTTCTAGCGCTGGTTAAGATGAGGGTGACTTTGATTAGCACGTTTGCGTGTAATAACTAGTCTTTACATCAAGAAAATCTCAAACAAACTTTTAATTTCACTCGTGTTGCTTTCGACCGATTTCTCGATTTTCTGAAGTAAACCCTGCTACGTTAAACTAATCAGTGAATACTATGAACAAATAAATTATATCTTGAATTCCAATTTAAGAAAACATTAAAGAGATGAATTTATACATAGTAAATCGACAAACACTATCAATGGACCACTATATCATTCCAGCAATGTGCACTCCTATTCAAGCAGTCGCTGATTCTCTTTTAGGTCCAAGCACAATTGTGTCGTTGTCGTTGAGCTTGCGCAAAATAGCTTTCGTCAAGAATTCACCATTGAAATAGACACTGGTTTCAGCGGTGATACCCAACTCTTTTGAAGCCATTACTTTCAATTTGCCAATATTCTGATTGACATTTATTTCAACAGTCTTCTCCTCGGAACAACCTTCTGCCTTAGCATTCAGTGTGATCTTGCGCCCTTCTTTTCTTTGGCGCACGCGTTTGGGCTTACCACGCCCTTCTTTGTTTTCCTCCGTCTTAATCTCAGTTGAAACCTTTTCTTCTTTTTGAACTTGCTGACGCTCAGCACGCCTCTCAGCAATAGCCGCCTCTCTTTCGTCCCTCGTCTTAGCACCTTCAGGCGTAAGCTTGATGTCTTTTGCTATGGCGCGACTCTGTTCGTCTTTCTCCACGGTGAACTCCACAGTATAACCTCTTCTCAAGATAACTTTCCCTTCTTCAGCAACACAGGATGGATTGAAATAGATCCGGGGAGTAGATTCGTCCACGGTTGCCTCAGCACTACCAATTGTTAAAAAGCCAAAATTAAGTTTTCCTTTTCTGATTACTGTGTTCACCACCCCAATCACTCTTTGGCCAAAACTTTCGGAGGGAGGAGGAACAAGAGGAGATCTTTCTCTCTTAGGTGCAACTATCTTTTCAGGAACCACAGTTGCAGTTGCATCCTTTGAAGGTGTGTTTTCTGATTTGTTGCGCTTACCACCTTGAGGTCTTCTTCTGCGATTTGACTGACGCTTTGGCTTCTCTTCTTCCACGACTGACATTCTATTTAAGGTTGTAAGAAGATAAACTTGACAGATTGTTTTGGAATCTTCAACTATTAATAACACCTTGTATTATACTTTATTTATAATCGATTGGCGCTGCTGGCCGCCGCACGCACTCTGCTCGCCTATTGTACTGCTTCTCGAAGGAAAGAGAACATACCAGAAATTCAGAAATTCGCGACAAAAATCATGGAATTTAATGGTTGTGATTCCATGCGTGCTAAGGTTCCTGCGCTCTTCCATCCATCGCACGATCGCGCGTATTGTAAAATTATTGTATAGTTGGTCCCAAATCATAAATTACGTATATATGGAATACCAAAAGGAGCCATCAAACTTTATTAGTAATTAACCTTGAAGAAGATGACCAAAGTTCGCGATATTGTTGATGATCAATCACTGGTTAAGGACAGCATGTGGTCCTGGTTTCGCAAGCAATCCAGTTTGTTGTTCACCAACGGCTTCGGAGTGTTTCAATTTGTGAGTTTGCATCTTTCGTGTTTGTGTTCATTTTATCAAAAGCCTTGTCAATGTAAGGGTTATGCGTATGGAAAGTATCTTGGTTGGTTTGTGGTGACAACAGGTTTGATCACAGCATTGCCGTTAATCTTTGAGGTATAAACACTCACAACATATGTTGCGTAATGTTAACATTGCATACAGGTGAAGCGGGAGGGTCAATTGGAAGACTTAGAAAGGGCTCAAATTGCCGCCGGTTTACAAGAAGGTCGTACCCCTCAAGAATTGGCAATGAGCGGGCTACAATCGGCAATAGAGCCAGCTGTTCTGAAATGATGTTAACTTACCTCAATTGTAATAATAATTGTAAATAAATAGTGTGATAGTAATAATTAAATTGGGACTAAAGTTCAGTTTTTTAGTGTTCAAGATGATTCATTGTCATTCAGTATTTATTGATTACCATTCCAGTAAACACTTTATATTCAATCATATGAGTATAATTGAGAACGACAGAAATCTATATTTTTCCTTTGCATAAAACCACTTTTTTGAAATCAAAGGACTTTTGATCATTGCGCACCTCCATAATAAGTTTTTTCTGTGTAAGGTCTACCCGGCATGTGAGGTCGTTGAGACAGCTGAACCATTTGTCACTACGAACCATTTGTCATTACCATCTGTTTTTTCCTCATTATCCTCATCATCGCTAAGCAAGAAAGTTTTGTGATAATGGGTCCTCTAACTTACCCAATTTGACCTTCATCTGATAGACAGCAGCATCTCTGATTGCATTATAGTGAGTGCAATTCTTCCTCCTCCACATGTGTATCCTCAGCACGATTTGTCTTGTAGAATAGGAGTAAGCAAACTGACAGAAGGTCAGACATTTCGTTGTGGTAGGTGAATATTTGTAAACGAATTTATAGAAAGTTTTATTACAGCTTACTAGGATAACAACTATATTCTGAATAGTAATTCAATAATATGTGAAGCACAAGATATTCGTTGAAACCAATAATACGAAGCTGCAGCATAACCCTTTCCGATGGCGGTTTTAGATAAATCACGACTTATTGTTTTTTCTTTTTTTTGGGTGCGTGAATTCTTTTTTTAGTACCCCTAAATGAACGATCAAAATTAGTGGTTAAAAGAGCAGATAATAAGGGACTCCAAAACCAAAGTGAAACGCATGTCCAAAGGATTTAACATTCACATAATAATATGATGGCTATGCGCTTTGTATAGACCATATGTCTGAAGCATCCTCCCATCATTACATCTTTAATGAAAGATGGAAAAGTCAGATTTAGACAGGGGTAAGTCTGTTTTTTCAAGTCTCGGTGCCTCTTAAGTGCTTGTTCCATTGCAGATTCGCTCAAAATTGGAGACTACGTCATCTTGAAAGATGTTATTTTGGGTTGTTTCTTGAGTGTGGAAGGAATTCTAGTTGATGATGTATATGGATCTGATTTGGTCCCATCGATTCACGACGCCTTGTTTTGTATTCATTTACAACGGCAATATTCCGCTTCGAGGGAGCTGAATGCATTTCTTGAGCAATATGGAATGGATGTCCAAAACATAACTGATGAAAGCGAATTGAAATACTTACAAGCTTTAGAAGTGAGTTATCATCATCTTGTTCCATTGGTTGATATCATACGGTGATTTATCTTGGTAGAGAGGACGAGATAATGAAAACGCTTTGAATGATACATACATGAAGAAGAAGATTGGACAAGTGGTGTTATTTGGAGATACTATACAAGTAAGTGATAACCAGCCTCAACTAAAAAATCAATTAATGACTGATGATGAAAAATCTCAGCTCTATCATGTAAAATCTGGTAAATATCTCCAAGTGATTCCAAGTAAGTTGGCGAAAGATGAAAGAGAAAACGTACGAATAGGACTTGACCCAAGTGGCAATGCATTTTCCTGGATCCAGATCTGCCCTAGGTTCAAGATTGATAAAGAAGGGGATAGAATTTTAAGCAATGCTGAAGTTCTTTTGAAAGTGGCAGAGAGAGGGAATGAGTATGTTCATTCTGCAGACAGGGATCCCCCTCCTGGAATGTTTCGTGAGATAAATTGTTCTTTGGAATCAACATCTTGGAAGTTGGGAATATACCAAAGTAGTACTGATACGTTCATTAAAAGCAATCTTTTGGCATCGCAACTTATATACATCAATGATCCAGAAACAAGAAGTTACTTGTCGATCGCACAACCTCCTTTGGAATCATTTGATAATGACATTGAAGCCGAGGGCGATGAGAGTGGACAAAGTCCTAGACCCCATGGTACATTTATACATGAGCATGGAGACATTGTTCTCACACCACCTGGCCAAAATCATCTCGATTCAAACTTCCTATGGATGCTAGAAACCAGTAATTACTACATCGGCGGGCCTATTAAATGGAAAACTGATCAAGTGCGTCTAAAGCATTTTAATACCGGGCTATACCTTCGCCAGGAGACTCAAACGATTTTTGATGAAAGTGGGAGTTCCTTAAAAAAAATTATTTTTACCAAAACTGATGACAGAGAGATGTCTGGTACTCTATTTAATTTGGTCGAAGTCAATTCTCAGTCGAAATACTTGGGTAACGGAAAAGCCGTTCAAATTGGTATCAACGGTACATGGATCGATCGCGGTGATGTTATGGACGGCTCTGCAGCCACATTTATGGTCTGCGGTGGACGAGATCAAGGTGCCGCTTTAAGTTTGATGATCAATCGTTTCGGTAAAAACATGAATCAAGCCGCGAAAGATGAAGTTGACCCCGCTGATATGATTGACCCTAGTTTGCGCCTTCCTGAGCCTTTGGACATGTTTGTGGGTTTATCCGGAAGATACTATTTAGAAAAATATTTTAGAATGGTTTTGATACCTGACGATGGGGAAACCGCCAATACAATATGGCCTTCAGGAAACCGCACAGATGTTGAGGTGTTTAAAGGAGTGATCGATAGGATGGTCATATTTGCGCAAGGTTTCCCCGTTGAAACTGCCCATATCCAAGCTGGAGTTGACAAAGCCGATTCTAAAGTTCGCTTGAACAGGCAAAATTTGATAAAAGAGCAAGGAACACTCGAATTGACTCTACGATTTATCCATAAACTTATTCCAATCTTTGAGTTAATGGAAACAAATTCTAAATTGAACCTTGATAGCTCGTTGCTGGTGCGTATGGCCCATTCAGTTCAAGGTCTTTGCTTTTCACTCATGTACCAGACAATTCATGACAATAATGAAAATCAAATGTTCGTTGCAGATTTTATGCCGATTCTATTGGCCAATTTGAACTCGCAACCTTTAGCGGTTCGATGCGTCACTAATATGCTGAGTAAGAATATGGAATTGCAAGAGACCAAGATTGGCACAAGAGAAATACAAATTTTTGTTGACAAATTGAAAGCTTCAAAGTTAAATCCAATGTATTTAGAATTACTTCAAGCATGTTGTTCTTGTGAAGGCAGTGGTGTAGATGGAAATCAGTGCAAGGTAGCCAATATGCTATTCTCGGGAAGTGATGAAGTCATTCTCTGCATATCGGCCGATTATGCTTTCACCCAGCAAGTTGATTGGCGAGCGCAAAACAGCTTGTATCTCAATATACCTTCGGACGCCGATGGCAGTCTGAGAGGTGGAATATTGATGAAAATGGGTTTACCAAAACTTACAGTCACATGGGTTACTCAAGATGGTAGTAATCCCAGATTAGGTGCCATTGAAGATCTTTTTGATCCCACTTTTTTTGGCCCAAAGATGGAGGGCGCCAATTTCGATGAATCCATCAAAACATCTGCATCTGCTCCAAGTTCAAAATCCATGGCTCACGAACAACGGCTGAAAGTAGCCAATTATTTGTTGTCAGAAATGTATCTTGGTGCGGAAATGTGTATGGACCGAAATTATGTGGCAATGCACAAGTTAGATGATTTATTCCCTTATGAAGTATTGGTGAGCATCATGAAGTTGGGAGTTAGTAATAACTTGAAAGCTGCTGCATTTCGTTTGATGATGTGTTTGCATGTAGATCGCGACCCTCAAGCAACTAGTAAAATACCATGTTTGACAAGAACTTGGAGTGATATTAAAAAGAATACGGAACCTCAGTTACCGTATGTTGACCCAAATCGTAGATATATGTTTGGTTTGATTCAGCAATTAGTTTCAGATCATGTCAAGGAGATGGCTGGTAATCGATGGGATGAGCTTTCGAGGCATGTCCTTCGCATGTTGCATGCCCTGGTACAGTTTAATTTTTACGGAACAAACGATCGTATGCAAGATGTGATCGGACCTCTCATTGCAGCATTGGATCGTAGAACTCTTCAGTTTACTGACTTAAATTCTGTTGATAATAGACCCAGATCAGTGTCTTCAAAGATTTTGATCAATCCAGATGCAATGAGGCTGCCAACAGGAATACCAGCATTAGTTGATGATGAAAATGATTCATTGGGGAGAGATGATGCAACTGCCGGTGGTATAGATGAGGAAAGCACAGTTTCTACTCTTGCAAAAAGAAAATCCGAAAAATATTCAAGAAAAAAGAATTTTGAGAAGTTGTATCAGCGACTGGACTCAACTGCAGGGAACATTACGATTATTTCTATGGTAGGTTTGTCTTTAGGATTAGACATATATCAACTTGTTTCCCGTGGAACATTTCAAAAATTCGACTCCAATATTCTTGGCTTGATTGAACTTGCATTTTTGGCATTTTTTATTGTTGAAATTCTTCTGCGAGGATATTGCGCTTGGAGAATCGGAGAACTCCGAATGCATGCCTTTGACCTAGTGAACCTCGCAGATATTTTTAGCATCGTCGCCAACATTGTTCTATTTTTCTTGAGTACTTACATTGATAACGGCTTGGCATTTGTCAAAGCTCTCCGCTTGATTAGAATCATTCGTTTTTTCAAGGTATCTAAAGATGCAAAAGTTGTTTTACTGGAGGGTGGCGATAAAGGGAATGAACTCGGAACCTCGAATGTAAGATATTTGAGAGCGCCTGTTCTGGAATTGGAAACCATGGTGGAAGCCGTTGATATTTTACAATTTATGCAGCACCTTATAGAAGATAGAAATTTGTCACTATTGTTGAGAAATTTCTATTTATGGGAGACAGGTGCGGATAAACGAGATCCTTCTCAATTATTTCAAATCACAATTGATGCTTCTCAAGTGCTCACATTGAATGTGCAAGATTTCGAAAGTGTGATGCTCGATTGCTTGATGTTCTCGCACTCTGCACTAGTTCAAAGCGTGTTGGAGGTTCTGATGTCCCACTATTCAATGAAAAGTAATCTTTTGATCAATGCCAAAAATGCTCAAATATTAGCATCTTCCAAACGCGAAAAGCAATTTCGATCAGTGGACCAAATGCTTCAACAATTGGAGCAGAATGCTGAAACACACGAGCTTTGGGGCGAGCTGGAAACGGAAACGGACAAGATTACAAACAAACAAACCAAGCAAATTTTGACAGAGTTAATCGAGCTTAGTCGAGTACGTAGATTTGTTCTAGAGTTTGATGAGGATTATATGGCAGATGTGGAAATTCAAGATCTCTATCGTAATCTCGGCTGCTTCGAGATATGCATGAAAGTTCTAGGGTTGTTAGATTCGGTTGAAGAAGATGAAGATGGAAATCTTGGTGAAGCCGCATTAAATACGAAAGAGCTGTGTCTGTTGTGTAACAATTTACTGTATTGGTTCTTTCTGGGCAACCCAAAGAATCAAGAATTGGGTTACTCTGAGTTGGAATTCTTTCTGGATACTTTGGATGAAAATATAAGCAGTCATTTGGTGATTAAGGCTATATTCAAAAATAATGAATCATTGATGCGTCAAGTGCCACACTCTCACTTGTCTGATTTGGTAGATAAAATTATCAAAAACGGAAAATCACACCATTATTTGTCCTTGTTTGCTGCAATATCACATGTTGGTGATAAGAATATTGTTGAGAACCAGTTTGAGATTGTTAAGTCATTGACATCACCAGGTCGATTGCAAAAAGTTGCTTGTTTTTTTGTTCCTATAGATCATCCAGATTATGCTGAGAAAAGGGAATTGATGATACCTTTTTTGGAGGTAACAAGAGATTTATCGTTGGACGATTTACCTCCACTTCTGGCTTATCACTTGATGTTTTTGGAGGTATTATCAGGATGCACTGTCGGAAGAATGAATATTACCACTGTTGAAGCAAAAGTACAGTCCGTGTTCAATTATGTGGATATTTTGCAATCAATTCTTGATCCTGCTACGATCACAGTGTGTAAGATTCGCTTGAGCAAGTTTTTCTACAACTCTATCATTGAGGTTGAGTTGAAAATTCCTGGTTTGGAACAAATTCCGGATATGTGGAAGCTGCTCGATTCTTACAAAGCAGTATTAGTTGATGCTCGGGAGGCCATCCAACAAGTTGACAAATTTGGCTGGGAGCATGGTTCAGTCAGTAGACAGAGGATCGAATACATTCTTGTTTGCATTATGATTATTGGGGGATTTTTCTCTCATTATTACCAATCAGCTGCTTTCCAGGCTGATGATCGTGGTGGTAATGATGCTAAACACCACAGTCCGAATAAGACGCAGTTTTCTCTGACTCATGTGGACGAGTTGATTTTATACTTTTTTACGAAGATAAAGGAAATTCATGATTTGGATTCATCTCGATTATCTTATGACTCAAAAGTTGCAATTTATGATACCCTTATGACGTTGAACAAGAGCATCAGTGGAACCGGAACCATTGTGTCTTACATATATCCTGTCGCTAAACATTCTGGTAAGAAGAAAGATGATGAAGACAGTGAGTTGGAAATATCTGCCGACCCAGAGTCGGTAGTGCTAGGAAAGTATGCAAATTTTTTATCTGAACTAGAGAAGGATGATCAAGTTCAGAATAAAGCGGAAAATGAAAACGTCGCCTTCATCAGTATACTCGAAAAGTTGCCGTTTATTGCTGATCCTGTGAAAGCCGATGTAAGGTATGAAGTCCTAATTCGAAAGCTTGTTTCTCACATCCGGGCGAACATAAAAATGGTCAACAATCAAAAAAGAATGGATGCACGAGTAACAAAAACATCTATCTGGATCATCCGCGCTTTCAGAACTATGATTGAGAACCGCATGGGAATGAGTATCTACGAGCGTGATGATGAAGGTGGACAAGAACAAGATATAGCTGCTGCGCCTGTGGTAAATGCTTTGAACAGTTGCGGAGCAACCGCTCTCTGCTTGGATTTGATTGCTGATGGCATCGACGAGAAGCTACAATTAGAAGCGATTCGATTAGGTGTTGGTTTGTTATTCAAGGAAGGTGGTGCTTTGGAGGTGCAAAAGTTGATGAACGATCATTTGAATAAGACAAACTCAGAGCTGTTCTTCAAGCAAGTGCGCTTGACGTTACAGAAGTTGCAGGCATGGCACACGTGGCACCAAGTAATTATTTTGGAG
>JACCEA011662905.1_pt1 | contig 18275 bp, 18 predicted proteins | sample 7449851 | NCBI WGS metagenome assembly JACCEA01 (sample SAMN15323453, study PRJNA562643) | freshwater metagenome | isolation source: river surface water | place: USA:Blue River Watershed | collected 2017-08-18
CTAAATTAAAATCATATTTAATTGTAAAAAAATCAGGACAATTACTAATTAATATATTTTTAATTAAATTATATTCTCCTTGAAAATATTCTAATCCAATATCAGACCTATAAATAATATTATTTGAATGTCTTAATATTTCTAATATTAATTGTTCAATATGTTTAGCTTTTTTACATGGTATAAAATGTAATACTTTTGTTCCAATATTATATTGATTATGTCTTTTATTTAATTTACTATCAGTCATTCCAACTTTATATATTTTATCATTGACGTGCTCCGGTCTAATCATTATATAAATACCACTTTTATATTTATCACAAATTTTTAAATATTCTTCTTTATTCATTAAAATTATTTATATTTATTTTTCTATTAATTATAATATTTAAAAATCTTTATATAATTAAAATAATAAATAATTTAGAATAACTTATATAAGTCTTCTAATTTACCTCTTTTATTCTCATCAATTTGCATACATTTTTTTATTTGTTTCTTTAATTTTTTAGGTATATCACTATTATAGACTATGCACATTTCTGACCAAATTTTATATGGTTCTTTCTTTACATAGTCTATTAATATTTTTTTACCTTCTATATCACATCGCTTTGCAACATCATAATCTTCAATATAACTTGTGCAAAAATTTATCCATAAATCTCTTGTATGTGGTAATCTATTACCTAAGATATAAAATATTAATGTGCAAACTATAAATGTATCATTTAATTGTCCATTCTCTTTATATCCAATTTGTGTTGTATTATTTCCATCTTCTTTTTCCATATCTATATATGCATATTGAAATGCTTCTGGTGTACAGAATGGAAATGTATTTTTAATTTCTGATTTAAAATCTACTGATCTTGATGTTTCAAAATCAATAAGTTTTATTATATATTGAGAATTATTATTTTCAATACAAATATTGGCAGGCTTTAAATCACCATGATATAAACCTAAGCGGTGTAAATGTAATACTCCACTAATTATTTGTTTAATTAAATCTTTTTTTATACTATAATTTAATTTAGTAAAATTTATCATTGATAGATTAGCATCATATTTATTCAAAATTATAGCTGTTTTAATATATTTATCATATCTACTACAATCATAATCATATGAATCTCTATTTACATCTAAAATTTCACACTCAAAAATATCAACTATTTCTGGTAAATTTGGATGTCTATTCGATTTTAATTTTGAATATACTAATTTTTCAGTTTCATTAATAAATTTCAATATATATTCTTTTTGTGATATTGTATTTATTACTAGAAATACTTTGTTCTCTTCTAAATGGGTTGAACCGATGTTTTCTAATATTTTATAATTAGTATTCATAATCTTCGGATTATTTCTTGCATAATCGAAATCATCAGTAGTATCTACATTTAGATATTCATGCACATAATCTTCTAAAATTTCATAATCGGACATTTTTTATATTTTTAATTAAAAAATATTTAAAAATTATTTAAATCAAATTTATTATAAATAATTATATTAAATGAAAACTCAATCTTCATCTACTAAATATAATTCTCCTCGTTCTAAACCGATTAATATACCAAAACGTAATATTCTACCTGTAGATTCGAAGACAAACCAAAATACTATTCAACATACAAATAATAATTCTTTTTTATCGAATGTCAAGGATGGTATTGCAATTGGAATAGGTGCGAATATAGGCGAACGAATTACGAGTATGATTTTTGGACCACGAAAAATACAGATTGAAAATAAGAAGATTGATTGTAATTTAGAAGAATACAAAGATTATTCTGAATGTAAAAAAGAATAATAATAATATAAAGTATAATTTTATAATATATTATAATTAAAAAATGTCAGCAGGTCAATATTATTATTTTTTTAATGAAGATGGTGCTAAAAATGAGCATGGGTTTTCATATAGTCATGGATTACCATTTATAATTGATTTAGAAAAATATTATTTTACTCATCAAATTAAAATATTCAGAGAAGTCATGTTTAATAATGACTGGGATAATTGTCTAATATATGCATGCGGTGATGAAGGTCAATTTTTTTATTTTAATCCACGTAATAATACTATTTTACGAGATAAACATTATCCAGAATATGATAATTCAGATTCGGAATCAGATATGGATGATAATACAAATACAAATACAAATCCATATAAACCAATTGATAAGTCTGATGAAAACTTATATTATAAAAAAAAAATCAAAAAACCTATTAAAATAAATTAAATTGTAAATAATAAAATATTTTATTATATATAATAATGCTTACTCATATAAATTTAGGAGATGAAATTATATCAATAGGCTTCATTATAGTATTTGTATGTTCGATTATTATAGGAACATTATCTGACGTATTTTTTTCATTAGATTGTAAAATGTTTGGTATTATATTTTTATTAATATCGCTTGTTTTATTATTAGCAGCTCGTGAATTAAATTCAAATAATAAATCTCAAATGATAATTAATAATAATACTGTTGATAATGAAATTGAAGAAAAAGAATTTGAATTAGAAGAAAATAAACAAATATTAGAAGAACAAATAAAAGAACTTGAAGAACAAAAAAATAAAATTAATTTACTTTCAGAATCTGTTGATAAATTAAAATCAATTAAAGAAAATATTAATAAAAATCCAGAATTAGATGTAGAAGTAAGAAATGATGATGATGAACTTATCGTAATTAAACGTAAAAAAAATAAAAAATAAATTTAAAATATTGGTATTGGTTTTGTAATAAATATTAATATTTTTTCAATTAATGACGTATGATGAATATATGTTATTTTTTTATTTGTTAAATAATCTTCACCATAATTTTGTTTTAACCATTCACTACTTTTATTTGGTATATTTACATTTACTCCTTCAAATATGCCATTTTTAAATGGTAGTAGCATATCATCTTTAAAATATTCATTTGGAAAACTTTTTTGTGTCCATTCTGTTCCAGACCAAATATCATTATTTTTCTTATATATAAACAAGTCTATATAACCAATATCACTTTCATCTTTTTTATAATTAGTTTTAATATTTACAGCATAACCAAATGGTTTATCTTTCAAATACATATTATATTTATATAAGTCATTATTTACTTTTTTTATTCTATATTGAAATGAATCATCTTCATCCAATATTATTAAATCAATATCATCGTCCCATGGTATAAATGAATTATTATTACGATAAATACCTAATAAATTTCCACAATATAACGCATATCTAATTCTATTATTATTTAAAACATTTATAACTATAGGCAACATTTTTATTAATTTATTTTGTATTGGTTTAAAACGTGGTATTATAATATTTTTTACATACCAATTTCTAAATAATACTAATAAAATATAAACTATGATTAAAATTATAATTATTTTATTCATAATTTATTATAATATAAATATTCTATTCAATAAATTCATATTTTGCACATTTATCAGATACTTTATCGCTTATTTTGGCGATAGATTCATTGAAATTAGTAGCATTTTTTAAAAATACATCTATTTTACAGTCTTTTTCACCCGAATCCTTAATTAAAATACATAAATTTGTAATTTCATTAATGATTTCCGCTACAAAAATAAAATCATCTTCTTTAAAACCACGTGTTGTCATTGCTGGACTTCCTATACGAATACCCGATGGATTAAATGCGGATTTATCCGTAAAAATAGTATTTTTATTAACACTAACATTACACATTTCTGCAACCTTTTCAAATTCATTTCCGCTTATTCCCTTATTTTTAAGATTTACTAATATTAAATGATTGTCAGTTCCTCCAGTTAATATTTCAAAACCAAATTCAATTAATTTATCGGACATTATCTGTGCATTTTTTATTACTTGTTTGCTATATTCTTTAAATTCAGTAGTATTCACTTGTTTTAATGCAGTTGTAATAGCTGATATAGTATTATTATGTGGTCCTCCTTGAGACGATGGAAATACCGCAAAATCAATTGCCGATTTAAGTTCCTTTTTATAAAATATTAATGCTGCACGGGGTCCTCTCAATGTTTTGTGAGTTGTAGTTGTGACTATATCGCAAAATTCAAATGGGTTATTTAATAAACCAGATGCAACCAAACCACTAATATGGGAAATGTCAGCCATTAAATAAGATTTATTTATATCGGCTATCTCTCGGAACCTTTTATAATCATAATCACGTGAATATGCACTGGCGCCGACAATTAATAATCTTGGTTTAAATTTAATAGCATCACGTTCCATTCCATCGTAATCAATTAAAAAATCAGAATTCAATGAATAAGGTAATGATTGAAAATAAATTGAACTATTTGATATTTTTTTTGATGCAGTATAATATCCATGTGTTAAATGACCACCCGCAGGTAAGTCTAGACCCATTAATCGGTCATTAGGTTGAAGAAGGGCGGTATATACGGCAAAATTCGCAGTGGAACCACTATATGATTGCACATTAACATCCCAAATTTCCTTGTCTAAATTAAAAGCTGCTAATGCACGGGCTTTACAAAGTTCTTCTAACTCGTCGATATATTCATTTCCACCATAATAACGTTTTCCAGGATATCCTTCGGAGTATTTATTCGTAAAAATGGTCCCATTAGCCTCTAAAACAGCTTTTGAAGTAAAGTTCTCGGATGCAATTAACTCTAAACTACAACGTTGTCTAATTGTTTCTTTTTGTAAAATTTCATATAATTCGGTATCGTCTTTTAATGATTGAGATAACATTTATGTTAATTACATTTATTAAAATAAATATTATTTTACGAGAGAATAACATTACCTGTTTAACTATTTACTTAATTTTATTTTAAGATACTATTTCTAGTTTATCATCAAGTAATGCATCTATTTTACTTTTTAATTCATCAATTGGTATTAAATTATTATTTTTACATTTATTTATACATCCAATTGAACAATTTTGATTATACCATATATTAATATCTCTATAAGAAGCCTTATAACATACTTTATTATCTGGAAATATTTTAGTATCTGCGTTATCAAAATTAACTTTTATTTTATATTCTTCTTCAATGGTTTGATTATCAGTTGCTTGAATGGAATTATTAACTCTATATTTTTTATCAGTTATTAAAACATTCATCGATTCTACATCATTTTGGTCTTTAATAGGTAATTTAAGAGATGTTCTAATACTATTTATATCGTGTGAATTGATTTCAATTATATTTTTATTATTTAAATTTGATTTATCAAAAACTTCATCTGAATTAATAACTTTTAATAATTCTGATTTATTTTGATATATACAATTTAATATTTCTGTTTGTAAATAATTTTTATCACTATCACTTTTAATAAATTCAATAAATCTATTACATGAAAAATTTAAATAATCTTTATCATCTTTATCCATTTCTTTATAAGTATCTATTTTCTTCTTTATCTTTTGAATTAATGTTGGCAAATGACTATATATAATATTTAATAATTTATCTACAGGTATATTATAAAATTTATTATCTAAATAAATATGAGCTATATTATCATTTACATTATCAATATACATATTTTTAGTTCTAAAATCATCTACTAATATTATTTCTTTAAATAATTTTAAAACTAAATTATATTGATTATGATGTGAATGTGATGGTAATAAATCTTGGTCTTTACATTTGTGTAAAGTATCATTAAATAATTCAAAATTTTTATTATATAAATGTCCTACAGTATAAGAAGGAAAAGACCTTATAAAAGGACTTAATTCTTTTTTATTAATCATACTATTAATTAAATCTACATTATCCAATATTATATTATTATTATAATTAGTATTATTTTGAACATTAACTGAATTATCATTATTACTATTATTTTGAACACTATTATTATTACTATTTTCAAAATTAAAATTTATAGTTATGTTATCATTCGTATTATTAATATTATTTGACTTATTACAATTAAGCTGATGAATATATTTACCATTTGCAGTTGTTAAATGTTTATTACAAAATTTACAAATATAAAATTTTTTATTTTCAATTATTTTAGTTGATTTACGATTATTAATTTCATTTATTAAAACATCAACTGATATATTTGATATGATAGCTGGACATATATTTTTGTTATTTAAATGTCTTTTTAATAATGCATCATAATTAAAATCCTTTCCACATCTTTTACAAATAATAGACATTATTTATATAAAATATATTTTATTTTTATATTATTTAATCAAATAAAAATTTTAGATTTTTTTATATATTTTATAAAACGTAAATTATGGGTTTTAAAATAATAATGTTTATAAATTTGATAATAATTATGATTACAAAAACTTATTTAGATTTATTTACGAAAATTACAAATCAATCTAAATTTTAAAAACAAATCTAAAAAAAGTCCAATTAAGGATAAACTGAGGCAGGGAAATTTTAATCCTGAATTTAAATCGTTTTTTATTTTATTATTTTTTGTCAAACTCTTAAGTTTTTGAATTATTTCGACGATTTTAAATTTATCTATCGGTATTTATAATGTATCATTGCGTAATAATTAATACATATGCATCTATTATACCGATTTTAATGATAAAGTAGCAATTACAATACAGATAAATAGATTAAGCATTTGTCATACAAAAAATTAAAAATATTAAAATGAATTATTTAATACCAAAATTTCCACCATGGTTTTGTTTGGTTAGTATCATTTTTTTGGTCAATGTCTAAATTATTAGAAGTATTTCTATTATCAAAATATTCTTCTAATTCATCAATAGTAAAATTTTTAATATCATCATATGTAATATTTTTCATAGTTGTAAATATATTTGCTAAAATCAATGACTTATAAGTATTTAATATAATTGTATTTATATCATTTGTTTCATCAACTTCAAAATTTATTGTATTTGCAAAATACTCATATTCTTTTGAACGAACACCCCATGATAAATCTTTAACAATAAATTCACATTTAATTGCTTCTTCTACATTATCAATATGTTGTAATATTTCATCATCTGTATATTTTTTATACAATTCATCATCATATTTTTTTAAACTAAACTTTAATAATCTAATGTGTTTATTAAATATGTCTAATTTACTACGAATACGACGAATTCTAATTTTATTTTTAAGTTCAATACTCATTATTTTAGCTTTTAATTATCATTTATAATAATAATCAATTAATAATCAATTTTTTATTCTTTTAAGTGTTTCTTTGCATATTTCTGTTTCTTTTTGTGGTCATATTCTAATAAATATATTAAATAAATTTGATTATTTTTTTATTTATAATTTGTTTTTAATAAAAAATGTCATCTAATAACGAAAATACAACTAATTTAGTTATTGACTCATCAAATAATGAAGTTGATTTAAAAGTTGAAAATAATAATGAATCTAGTCAAGACGATTCATTTTGTAATGAAACTGATTCATGCTGTGAAGATAATGATTGTTGTAATGATGAATGTTGTAATGATGGATTCGATAGTGAATCAGAAGAATATCATAAATTTATTGAAAATATGCAAAATAATTTTTCACAAATACAAACATTATATTCTGCATATTGCAAACACTACAATAAACAAGAAAATATCGCAGAAATGTTTGCATTAATGGATATTTTACAAGGTGGAACTGGTAAAATGATATGTTTAGCAGGTGATGATGAATTAACAGAAGAAGATAAAAAATACGTTAAAACTCTAGATGAATTTAACGCAGAAAAAGAAAAACAAAATGATAATCAATAATTGATTTATTACTGATTATTTTTTTATTAATTTAGAATCTTGTATGATGTAATCTAGAACCAATATCATCCATATCTCTTTCAGTAGATTCAAGGACATCTAATTTATCTTGTAATCTTTCTAGTTCAGCTTCTTCTTTATGGTGTGGTTTATTGTAATAGTGTTTATCAGAAATGATTTGTTCTAATTGTGCAATTCTATCTCTCATATTACTCATTTTATCAAGAAACTCATTAAACCAATCGCCCATAATTTCAGTCATATGGTTTTTAGATTCAGTTAATGTATCAACTTCAAAACTATTTAAAGATTCATCATCATATTGTTGAATAATAGTAGTCGCAGAGTCAAAAGCATTATAATTAAACTTTTGGTATCTATGAACTCTATTAACAATACTTGTTTCATCATTCGATAATTTTCTAGGCATTTTTTAAATACGAATTTATATTATTAATTATTATATCGAGGATTATCAAATTTTTTTAATGAAAAATATCAACATATTTTTTAAGTAATTTGAATTCAATGGTATTATATTCGCTATTATTCTTATACACATTTATATCAATTCCATTATCTTTTAATGATTGCTTATAAGAAATGAATTTAGTGCAAGTTTCAAAGCTTTCATAACGTAAATGTTTGAGTTTAGATTTATCAATACTAATTTCAACTTTTTCTTTTTCAAATTGTATAGCATCGCTAATAGATTTATTAACTAAATCAATTATATAATCACATTCGTTATTTTTTTCACATAATTTAGTATTTATATCTATGTTTTTAGGTGGTAATAATCCTTTTTTATCTAAAATATTATGTGTAGCTTTATCTAATAATTCTTTAATTGTAGGGTTAGCATTTGAATTTGAATATGATTGCTCTACGATTGGTTTAGGAATAATATTTTTATTATTAAATAAATATTGTTTTAATGTGTTAAACATATCAGACATTATTATTTAATATAAATATGTTTTTATAATAAAATTTGACGATTTATAATATTTTATAATTAATAATAAAAAAAGTAAAATGACTTCAAATCAACCACAACCAAATTCTGTTTTAAACCAACCTATGAATTTATTAGACCAAGCTCTTCCATTACAATTATTAAATTCGTTTATTAATCCAGGAAATGCCACAGGTAAATTTAATAAGAATGATTTAATAAAATTTTTATTAGTTGTTGGTTATGATTCATTCAAAAAAATAATGAATACAGTAATTGATAAAATTATTGAATTTATTAAAAACTATAAATTAGAAGATACTTTTCCAATGTTATATCAACTTTGTAAGAATATCTTATATACATTATTCTATCCAGTCTCTTCGTTGATTACTAAGTATAAAAATAGTATTTCATTTGAGGAATGTTATGATATTACAGTTAATAATAATATTAATTATAATTCGATATTAAAATGTAATATAGATGTTAAATTAATCAAACCATTTTGGGAGAAATTATTAAGCGAACAATATAATCATCATTTAAAATATGAATTAACAAGCGATTATACTATTGAACAAATAGATAATACAATGTCTGTAATAAATGAAAAATGGAATTTTGTTAATATAGTATCAGATGATTGGACATTAGTATTAAATAAGCAATTATTTGCAAAATTCGATTATAAGAATGGTAAGAAGATATTAAATAGTATTACAATGTCAGAAAATAATTCAAAAATTCAAGAAGAATGGAATGTAAATGATTTAACATTTGATTCTGATATCTTTGTAAATTTAAAAAATAATAAAACAATGAAAATAGATTATCAAAAGGTTTTTCCAAATAATGATTTGAATGTTAAAATATATAATATTTATAATGAATGTTTAATTAATGAAGAAAAATTCAAAAAAAACTTATTATCTGATGTTTATAATACATATACAAGTTTATCTGATAGAATAAAATTATCTAAATTATTCAATATTCCATATAAATGTGAATTAGTAAATAAGAATGGTGATTTAAAAGATGGATATACATTTACTGATGATATTAGTGGCTATTTATTAATTCTTAATAGTATATGTCGTTATGCTATTGATAAATATCGTGGAAATATAATTCAAAAGAAATCAATATTAGATATTGAAAATCTATTTGAAAAAAAAGTTGGTGAATTTAGACTACCATATTTTAAAAATGATAGCACAGCTTTTAAGTTTAATTATATATATGGATTTCCAACTTCTGATACATTACGTTCAAAAATGTATCCAACTGGTTCTCCAACAATAAATCAAAGAATTAATCTATTTTATAAAATATTAGGTGAAAAATCGGTCGATATGCTTGGTTCATTTAATACACCTATTAATTTAATGATGATTGTTAATTATCTATTTGAATTATCGGGTTTTAATAAAATATTTAATATAAATGAAACTATTTCAGAATTAAGTAATAGTGTTCCAAGTATGTATTTATATTCAAACACAATTAAAAATACTAGTGATTTACAATTATCATTTGTTAAGTTTATTAATTCATTAAATACTACTTTAACAACAAATAAATCAAGTAAAATAAAAACAAGTGTTATATCTATTAATCGTCTAAAAAAAATAGATAAACAACCAAATCCAGAATATGAACAATACAAATCTAGTTTAGATAATTTAATTGCTAAACAAAAAGAAGCGAATAATAGTGATGCAAATTGTCCATTTAAAATAGCTATATCTGATTTAATGAAAAATCCAGTCAATCAATTTATAATGAAAAGTGTTATTACTAAAACTTTAAAAGTTGATTTAATAAAGGAAACTTATCGTAGTTTAGATAGCTTATATTTATCGAATAATGACAAAGATAATTTACAAACAGCATTATATAACTTTAAATATAACCGTGAAAAATACGAGAGATTACATATTTGTAATAAATTAGGTATTTTGTTATATGGCGAACCTGGAACAGGTAAATCTTCTTCGATAGAAGCGATTAGTTCCTATTTAATGCGTGATATATATTATTTGTCCTTAAATTCAATTAAAACTACTAAAGAATTAGCGATGATTTTTGATTATGTTTATAATCAGACAAATGGCGGTGGTATTATTGTTATGGAGGATTTAGATTGTAATTCAAAAATATTACATAAACGTGAATTAGGTTATAATATTCCTGTTTCTCAATCAACTGCTGAATTAGCAATAGATAATGATGAACAACCAATTACATTAGATTATATTCTTAATCTTTTACAAGGAACATTAACCAGAGATAATAGTGTATTTATTGCAACAACAAATCATTTAGAAGTGTTAGACCCAGCATTTTATCGCGATGGACGCTTTGATGTAAAGATTAATTTAAAAACTGCAACACATGAACAGATAATATCGATGTATCGTAATTTCTTCGAGAAAGAACCTAATATAGAAATTATAAATCAGATTTCAGAAGATAAATATAAAATGGCGACATTTGAAACAGTATTTAGTAATTATTTAACTAAACCTAATTTTGATGATGCTGAATTATTTAAAAATTTCATTGAATGATTTATAAAAAAATAAATATTTTTATTTTAGAATATTTATAATTTAGTTCGACAATATGGACAACTATCATTTTTAAAGTTAGCTGTTATCCATGAATTTAAACATTCTTTATGAAAGACATGATTACAATTAGTTTTAATACTAATCATATCTTTATTAGATTCATCCATACAAATAGAACATAAATTAGTGTTTATAGATATTAACTCAGATTGAATTACTGGTAAATTATTTATTTTATCAATATTTAATTGTATAATTTGATTTATATCTATTTCTAATTCATCATTGTAATTTTCATTGTCAATATAAGATGAGTTATATATATCATTTAAAATATTATATGCTTGAAAATTAACATCGAAAATACCTGAATAATGTGTAGATAATAAATAATTACCATAATTATATATAATTGTATTATTAGTATTACGATTACCATATTCATCTGAAAAATATGCAATTGTTACAACAGGCTCCTCGTGTTCGATATAATTTAATTTAGTAATAATAGTAATATATCGTTGATGATTATATTCATCGTTATAATAAAATATATCTTTAATAATTTCATCAGTATGTTCTAATAAATGATAACGATTAATTAAATCATCCGAATCATTATGTATCTTAATATATTGGTTAATACCATTATTAATTATACATTTGTCTATATATAAACGTCTAGAATATTGAAAATCATGATTATCATCAACATCAGATTCATTTACATAATATGTTTGTAAAAGATGCATTATTTAAATATTTTATAAAATTTTATTTATATTTATTACCTAATTGCTAATTATTAATCAATTTTTTTATTTTTGAAAATTAAATAATAAATAAATTTAAAATTTTATAAATCCAAAAACTTAAGAGTTTGAAAAATTCCAAAAACTAAAAACAAAAAATATTAAAACTAATTTATAAACACATACATCATTTCACCATCGTGCTCGGTGAAATGTGCCTCAAGTTTTTTTTGGTGAAATTTTGTCACTAACTAATTATTTAATTATATTATTTATTTAAAAAAATTTTAATTATAATAATAAATAATGAGTTATATTTGTGAAAGATGTGGATATGATACAAATAGAAAGGATTTATTAATTAAACATTTAAAAAGAACTAATATTTGTAATCCTTATTTAAAAGATATTTCAAGAGATATTTTATTACAACCATTTATAAAGATAAATAATAAATTTTATACTTGTATAAACTGTGATAAGGATTTTACAAATAGACATTCTAAGTATAGACATCAATTAACTTGTAAAAATAAATTAAATAATAATTTGAATAACTTATCAAATAGTAATAGTAATAGTAATAGTAATAGTAATAATAATAATAATAATAGTAATGAGACAAATTATATTAAATATTTAGAATCAAAATTATTTATAAGAGACTATATAAAAGATGATAATACAGCATTATATATAAAATATTTAGAAGCAAATATTTATATAACAGATTATGAAAAAAATAATAATTTACTTAATAATTCAATAAATACAAATAATAGTAATAATACAAATACTGTTAATAATATAACATATAATAATAATCCGATTAACAGTAATAATATAACAAATAATATTAATAATCCAATTAATAATATAATTGATAGTAATAATATAACAAATAATATAGATAATAGTAAAACAACTAATAATATTATTGCAATAAACAGTGATTTAACAAATATTCGTGAATATTTAGAATCTAATAATAATATTTTACCATATTCTAAGTTTGATGTATCATTATTATACGATAATAATGGAAATGGATTAAAAGATTTAATAGAATGTAATATTGAATATTCATTTAAAAATCATAATGATTTTCTTAATTATGCAATGAAAAAGATATGTTTTAATTGTCAAACACCTCGTAATATAAATATGTATTATGATGATTCTTTAAATAAAGTAATTGTTAAAATAGCAGATGGAATTACAAGTAATTATAATATAAAAGAAATATTTAATGATTTTATAATACAAATAAAAAACATAATTAATAAAGCTTGTAAATATCATTATGAAAAGAAAAATATTAAAATAGAAGATTCAGATTATATAGATTTAAAATTAACAAAATATGACAATAAAGATAGTGAAAATTTAATATTCTTTTTAGATTTAGTATGTGAAAATAAACTAAAATTTAGAGAATTGCATAAATTTGATTTTAATATTCAAAATAAAACAGTAAAAGAATTTACAAAATTAAAAAGACAAATAGATTTAACAAAAGAAGGTCCAGTTGATTTTGAAGATAGAGATAAATTTATTTTATATGAATATCATAATAAAAATTTTTATAGAGATATGGATAATGATACATTATACGAATATACTAGTAAAAATTATTTAGGTGATAGACTAACTTATATTAATTTACAAAATGGATATGATGCAACTGGTAAGTATTTAATATCTTAAATATAAAAAGTAAAAATATCATTTTATTTTTCATATTTATTTTTGAACTTCTGGAACCCAGAATATAAATCTTTTTTGACTACCTTCATATAGTTCTTCTTTAATAACCGGTAATCCATTAATATCTGTTTTCTTTTCATAAACAAAGAAATCACGGTCATAATCAGTTGGTAATTTACTATGTTGATTTAACATACCTAAATTTATACCTTCTTGACGATTATATAATCCCCATATTAATACTCGACTATTTTTATAAATTAGTTTAAGTTCATCATCAGATAATTCGGATACTAAACGAAAAGGAGATATTTTAGACATATATAAAATATCTGCACGGAGATAATTACCAATACCAGATATTTGTTTTTGGTCCATTAATACATTACCTATTTTCTTTTTAAGGTTAGTTGCAGTTTTCATTTTAGTTAAAAAAGCTTGTAATGATGTTTCAGGGTCAAAAATATCTATACCAATGGTCTTAAGTTTTTTATCGAGTAATTCAGTTGATGAAAAAACCGATATTGTTCCATAACTCAATTGGTCATAAAAGTAAAGTGTGCCATTCTCGAATATAAAATTAATATTGATATGTTTAAGAGCTTTTTCAATATAATCCGTTCTTTCAGCAGGTGGATAATGAGAATTTTTTAATCCATGAACTAAATCATCTTTACCTTTTTCTTTGAAAAACCATCCACCAGTTAAACCGAGAGTAATACCTAAATAATAATCATTCTCAAATTTAAAATACATAAATTTTCCTTTTGAACCGACTTTAACAAGTTTATTAGGTAAAGAATTTTGTATAAAATCGAATCCCTTAAATGCACCATGTGTTTTATATCGACCTTTTTCAATATGTATATCTCTTAATTTAGAATTTAAACAATGTTTAGTGATAAAATCAGAGTATTCTTTTATTTCAATAACTTCAGGCATTATTACTATTTATATAAGATAATTAAATTTTAATTTTATATAAATATTTATTTTTTTGATAATATTTATTTAAAAAATACTTTGATTTTATAAATGTCATTAATTAATAATATACTTGGTTTTGATTTCATTCATTTTATTTAAAAATTGTTCGTCATTATCTATAACTAATTGTGCATATTTTCTTTCTACTAAATAACTAATCATTTCTTTTAATACTACTTGTTCAGCTTTTATTTCAATTAATTCATCACTTAATATATTATAAACATAAAACCGTGTTTCATTTGTATTTACATTTAATTGTTTATTCAATAAATCGATAATATTACCAGTTTCTTTAACTTTACCATGACTAATACGATATAAATACATATATAAAGCTACTTGTAATAAGTGTTCGTCTTCAATACGTTCAGTGCATTTAAATTCAAATACAGCGTTTTGAACAGGGTCAAAACAATCCATATAACCAGCAACATCTTTATTTTTAAATATCTTATCTCTTTCAACAGAGACTTTTTTTTCAAATATAGTTGATTTAGATAATCCAAGTGTATCCATACGGTCTATACAAGCTAATAAATTTTCATGAGACAACCAATTAAAATTCTTAATTTGTTTTAATTTAAATATATATCCGGAACAATAAGATAACCACCGATTTGCTAAATATAATAATTCTGATTCACTTATTTCATTTAATTTTATTTTTTCAACAATTAATGTATCTGCTGTTTTTTGTGGCTCTTTATTTTTAGATATAGGTTTATCATCATCAGTATCTATCATACATTCACCTGAACTAAAATCTGAAATTAATGTTTGTTTAGTGGAAGATTTATTAGGTTTTATAAATTGGGTTGGAATACCATTAAAAATAGTCATTTTTTGCTTTAATCTATATTCATAATATGCAGGTATAGCAGTTCCTGTAATATCTGATACACTCTCATTACCAACTACCTGCGATGATTTAATAGGTATTTTAATCATTTTAGAAGGAGAACGAATTTGTTGAACATTTAAGAATGATTTACAAGTTTGAACTGTATCCATAGTTAAATGTCTAATTAAATCAGTGACTGCAATTTTACCAAAACTTTCGGATTCATTATTTTTAATAAATAAGCGTCCATTATTAAAATTAGCATATTTTGATAATAAATCTTTATTTAAAAATGGCAAATAATCGTTTGAGTAATGGTGGAATATAATTAATCTCTCTAATGCACGTGTAGTTGCGACATATAATTCATTCGGACATTTAGTAGGGTCCGCATCCTTCTTAAAGAACTTAAAATAGGAGTTATCAAAACCAAAAAGGAATACTACAAGCCTCTCACGACCTTTAGATTGATGAATAGTTGATATGACTAATTTATTTTCAATAACAGATTCGTCAATATTCTCGGAATCACTTGTTGGAACATAAATAGGAATATTCATTTCAGAAATTTGATTAGCTAAAATACGAACAGGTGAGTTATTTGTTCTAATACTTGGAGCTAAAATGAAAATATCATCTGGTTTATACCCAAGAGATATAATATTTTTAAATTCGGATAATATACTTGACGAAGTTCCATATTTACCGCCAAATGTATCGCATATAACATAACGTGGTCGTATATTGGTAATTTTATTAGATTTAATATATTCATAACCATACATACAATTATTAATAAAAGATGCGGTTTCACTTGTAATACGAAAACTTTTGGATAGTGTTGCATTATCCCATGTATCTTTTAAAAATAATTTATCAGCGTATTTAAGATAGCGATTATCGGCCTTATTAAAATCGTAAATTGATTGATTTAAATCACCAGATATAACTAATCTAGGATTATCAATATCATTATCCGCTAAAATCTTGAGTGCAAATTCATAAAAAAGTGGGGTCATATCTTGGGCTTCATCAATAATAATAATATCATATTTGAATGATTTTAATTTAGGTAAGTTCAAATTAATGATATTTTTAATAGATAAATCGGTAAAACACATACGGTCATAATATTTAACACCAAATGAATGATACGAATGTGTTTCTAAATTTTCAATCTTATATTTATCAATTTTCATACGAGTTTCCATTTTTAGCTTCGAATTATATGTTAATAAAAGTATATTACTGGTTTTATATGCATTAGCGATGTGTAAGTTAGTTGTAGTTTTACCTGAACCAGCAACCGCATTTATAGTAAGATTAGAGTTGAGTATTTTCTTTAGGATTGTTTTTTGTTCTTCAGATGGACTTATAAGCATATTTAAGAATGAAAGAGTTAAATATATTGTATAATACCAAATAACTTTAAATAATAAAATTTGATTAATTTGTTTTAATAATTTTATTATTTTCAAAAGAATATGTATAATTGTATGGCACAAACTGAAGTACATTTAATATTAGGTCCTATGCGTGCAAATAAAAGCACAGAATTAATTAGAAGGGCAAATTGTTATAAAGCAATCGATAAGAAAGTTTTATTAATTAATCATTCATTCGATACTAGAACTGACGACTCTGTAAAAACACATTCTGGACTGAAATTACCAGCTTTAAAGACCGATAAATTGTTGTCTATAATAGAAAATCATGAATTTAAAGAGGCAGACGCTATTTTTATAGATGAAGGACAATTTTTTGATGATTTAAGAGATTTTATATTATTTATTGAAAAGAATTATAATAAAGTTATAGTAGTAGCTGGTTTAGATGGTGACTTTAAAAGAGAACCATTTTTAAATATATTAAATGTAATACCATTAGCTGATACAGTTCAAAAATTTACAAGTTTTTGTATGATAGAGAAAGATGGAACACCTGCTATATTTTCAAAAAGAATAACTAATAGTGATTCTCAAATATTAATTGGAGATGAACAATATTTAAGTGTAAGCAGAAAAAATTATTTAGCATAAAATACATATTTAAAATTTTTTATTTTATAAAATTGATATTATATATTAAATATATATTATGGATTTTAATACTTTTACAATAAATGGTATAACTAAAATTTATGATGACCGAATTATATGTAGAATTAATGAAAAAGATAAAAATGAAAATATATCACTTATCCAATGGTTGCCATTTCAATTTGAATTCGTATTCAAAGTTCTTAAAATGAGCACATCTGAAAAGTTTCCACCACGTAAATATACTATGAAACAGATGGGTGATATATTAAAAGATTTATTTCCAAATGGTCTTGAATTAGATATTGATGATGAAAATGAATTAAAAGATATAGGTTTGTTTAAATATAATATTAAGGATGAAATAACTCCATTAAATTTAGGTGGATTTGCAAATTTTATACCCAAAACAGATATTAATACTGCATATATAATAAATCCTTCTAATAAGGATGAAAAATATTTTACTAAAAAAGATTTAATAAATACTAATTTATATTAGCCATTTATAGATTTATATTTTAAAAAAATTTGATTAGTTTAACGTTTGTTTATATAAATAATAACTCGTGCATGGTTTTTGTTAGCGATTTATCGCATTCAATCAACATGGACA
>JACCEA010087552.1_pt1 | contig 18272 bp, 11 predicted proteins | sample 7449851 | NCBI WGS metagenome assembly JACCEA01 (sample SAMN15323453, study PRJNA562643) | freshwater metagenome | isolation source: river surface water | place: USA:Blue River Watershed | collected 2017-08-18
TCAGTATATGATGGATCAACTCCATTACTGTAAGTGCCATATTTAGTTGTACCTTGACAGCTCACGCTTATTAATTCTACAGGTGGTTTGTAGCCACAATCTGTAGAATTTTTCTCTATAAGTTCAACATACTGACCACCCAATCCATTGTTATATAACCCCATTTTATCTACACCTTCGCAATAGGTTTCAACTAAACCAGCTGGGGGAAATTCTTGCTCTGGTGGTATATTTGCACTACCACATATTGACAAAAGGCGATCAGTAGCTGGGGTGGTACTTTTAAATGTATTATCAATATCAGAATACCATAATTTTTGTGCTTTATATTGATCTTCTTCTTCCTGTGTAGAGAACCATCTGTCTACACCATACATACCTTGAATGAATTTAACAATAGTCATTTATTTCACCTTAAACTCTTTAATATCCATCTTCAATTTCCAAATATGAATCATGGAAGGTAGTGAAGAACAACAACCAACCTTTGAGTTCATTTTTTTCGTTGAATACACCAATGCGCAGATGGGCCTTAGGTGTCAAAGGAAACTTTCGAACAACGGTTTCTAACTGTCTCCAGTCTTCTCCATTAATAGCATCCTCGATAGTGGCAATATAATCTAACACATTACTACCATGTGGGAAGGAAGAGTTAAGTACTTCGATCATGGCTGGATTATTGGTGTTATCAGCATAATCCTTTTTAATTGCTGCGATATAGTCTTCACCTGTTAGGTTAGTGAACATGATAGAGCCAGTACCTGTTGCTGGATCAAAACTGAGATTGAACTGTTTTAAGTATTTCATCAAATCGAGCTCATTTTCTCGTCTTGGCAGCACTTTGATTGTATAACCTTCTTTCCAAAATCCATCATCTACACCAAAATTTTCAGTGTAAGTTGGGATAATGTTATCGCTGTTATCAAACCACTTAGCATAGTTTTTATCTAAGTCGACTATTGCTAAGCTATTTTGATCCTCAAACCAATATTCCGCAGTTGTTTTCTGTGGTGGTCCATCACAGTAAAAACGCAATGCATCGTCATTAGGACGAGCATCCTCATCTGACAGGTACTCGACTACATTAGCAATAGAGCGATCAAAATTAATGTTATTCTCATAATACCCACCATACCCACCATATTCTTCTGGTGGTTCAATGTATGTTTTATTAAAGTACCAACCCAGAGCAAAACGCTTTTCTGGCTCTGGCAAAGGCTCTGGCGCTTTCCAGCCACAATACGCTGAGTTTTCTTCCAGTACTTCATCATAAAAACCACAGTCACCATCAGCAAAACGAGATTTCTTTACAAAGTTGGTATCACAGTAGGTTAAAATGAGTTTACCTCTTTCATCACAGATCACTCTAGGCGGTTGTGCTTGTAAACTACCACATGGGCCACACGGAGCAAAGATGGTCTGGTATTTCTCCAGTACACTGGGTGACTCATCATCTTGGTTGATATCTTCTTCGCCTTTGATGCCTGTTAAGAATGCTTTCATGAACAAAAGCAATCCATCGTAAGTGATATACTTGCGAATAGGTTTACGACAGACAATATCGGACTTGGTCGCAACGGGTAAATTCTCTACGTCACTTAAAAGAATGTGACGTTTTTTTGTCTTATGTGGATTTCCAAAGTCATTAATGTGCTCAATCAGTTTTACTGAAAAGCCTTCAGCGTCTTTGCCATTCATGTGGCGAGCCCACTGCAATGTAATAATACCGGTGCTGGAGATGTTCATCTGACCCGTATAGAGATCACCATTTTCATTGTTTACAGCTAAGAAAATACCACCTTGGCTGTTTGGTTTATTAATTACTTTAGTAATAGTCCAGCGCTGGTCTTGTTGATCTTGATTAGGATACACTACCAAGTCATATTCTTGAGCAGCTAAACGCGCAGCGCGAATAGTGTCTAAGAGATAGCTCGTGCCTGGTAAGATATCATTTAAACCTCTTAATGTGGGCCTTACCAACAAACCATAACTCTTGCCTAAGTTAGTGAGTTCACTAGAGAGAAAAGCTGAATAGAGGATTTCTTTAAAACCAATCAAAGCTCTTGTACCCACGTACTTATCACCTGTTTCTACGGGTACTTTATAATTTTCATTGAAAACATCACCGCCTTCACTGGCAATCGCCATGGGGTAATTTTTAAGCAAAGATAAACCAATAAGCTCTTTGGTGAATCTTTGTTTGTAATCCAAAATCAAAGAAAGAAACTCGTTTTCTACTCTGTTGAGAATATTGCGTGCCAGATTATCCAGTCTATCACGAACAAAGATAATGGCAGAATCAATGGCTGCTGAATTACTCCAGACAATGGCGTTTCTAAGCCGCTCTAGTGCGTATACCACAGGCTCTAAACCAAACACATCACCTAAGTCATGCAAGTGAGGAGAAGGCACAAACGTAGAAGGCTTGTTGTCTATGTCAATATAAGACTTAGAGATTTCATTATCAGAGGACTTCTCAAGCAATCCAATCAACGTGCTGTTATCGATACTGAAATCACCACCTACACACTGGTAGTCAATGATAACATCTGAGCTCACCTGAGTGTTGATCACAATAGCAACGCCGGCCACTTCAACACCCAACTCCAATGTCAAGCTCTGATACAGCTCAGCAAATACAAAGTCTACACCACGCAGTAACTCACGCTTGGTAGCGGCTTCAACAATTTTAAAGTCACGCGTATAAAACGCACCGTGATCTGGTGCAATAGCCCTGAAACGCTTATCTGCTAAAGTGTGTGGCTCGCCCTTGACAAAATTGTCTTTATTAATGCCGGTAGAGTCAAACTCATACCGAAGCAATGTAGGTGCGGTCATGAATACCTCAGAAATGAAAAATGAAAACAAATCATTCAAATACCCTACGAATAGAGTATTTAATAATACTTTTTTAAATGGTCATAGTTATTTTCGAAAGCCAATACGGGCATACTAGCCAGAGGCCCTAAAGAGGACGCTCTGGCTAGTATGATTTACTCTATGATATTACAACATGTTGATTGTAAATGCTGTCTTTAGATAAAAGCATGTTTTCACTGGCTAATACACATACCTGGGTGTTAGACAATGCACCGTACTGAATAGAGTCATGACTGATCATAAACAGTTGTGTGAAATTGTCTTGTTCCATGATCATGTTGATCAAATTGATGGTAGCTGCTTTATGAGTCGGGTCCATGGTAGAGCCAAACTCATCTAGGTACAAGGGATACTCACCTAGGTGCAGCGCTTTCATAGCAGTGATCATGAAAGCCAAATCAATTACTTCTTTCATGGCAGTAGAGCCTTTAGAGATATCATCTCTTACATTGTCTTGTGTATCTACAATGACTGGGAACTTATAATTGAGCTCTACTGCGCCAGAAGAATCTAACTGACAAGGCTGCACAACCAAAGGATAAGTCCAAATACGTTTAATGATTGCATTGAGCTGGTTAACAAACAGTCTCATAAAGCCAAACAAACCTTCAGCGATAATACCTTCAGTAGGTGAGAGCTCTTTCATGACTGCCTTGAGTACTTCTTCTTGATTTTCTAGACTTGTGAGCTGAGCTTTGAGTCTAGCAACAATCATCTCATGGCTTTTAGCTTCATGTAAGAGCTTTTCTCTCACTGACATCTTAGACTGAGTATCGCGCACTAAATCGTTGAATGTTTGTCGCCTCAACAGCTCAATGCTTTCAGCGTGCATATCTTCAGATTCAGAAAGTTCTTTGGTGAGCTCTATTTCTATTTTGTCTAAGCTTTGCAAGTCATTTTCAATGTCTTTGTAATACCTCAAGCGTTGCACCTGTTTTCTATGTTTGTCTTGTAGACTAGCAATTTTTTCTTGCAGCTCTTGAGTTTGTTTCTTAAGTTGTTCAGTATTTAAGTCTTTGTTTTCAGTAGCCAGTATTTTCAAATGGTTTTTGTTTTTGATCTCAGCAAGCTTTTCTTGAGCTAATACCTCATCAAACAGAGTTGCTGCATATTGATCTAATACCCTTGGAATTTGACTGGGATTTTTACGAGGATAATCATTGGCTAGAAAGTAATCCCAGAAATCACTGAACACGCTTGTTCTTTCAATGATTTTGTCCAATTGAGAAAACACATTGAGATAGTCTTCTGTGTCTTTGATTTCAGCTAGTAATTGCTCTTGTGTCTTTAACATCTGAGATACAGATTGCTCATCTAGACTAATGCTCTCTTGTACTGCTGAATACTTTTGCTCATCAAAGTGGTTAATCCACATGTGTTTACAGTTAGGGCATTCAATAGGCGTGTTGTTTTTCAAAGAAGCGTAATGATTGCGCACTGCAATGTTTTTCTGAATTCTTGTTTTTAACGCTTGTATTTCATTATCTAAAGCTTCTTTATCTTTGAGCTTTAATTGGTAAGTCTCTACAGTAAAGCCTCTGTTTTGAAAATCAATCAATGTAGGCACTAAAGGCAATATCCATTGCTCAGTGTTTCTTAATAGTTCTTGACCATATACAGGCTCTGTCAATAGATTAACCTTTATAGGTCTATTTCGAAGTATCTCTTGACGCTTGTCTTCTAACACTTTAATGTCTGACGCAATATTGACAACCGACTGATCGTTGACTTTCTCAGCAATGGACAGTGCTTCAGACAGTCGTTTATGCTCGATGAAGTAGTGATCACTTAAGTGATCAAATGAACGAATATCAGCTTGTATCTTAGCGATATCGTCATCCATAGTGCTTAAATCATCTTGGTATGATTTTACCTTAGTAATGAGTTTAGACAAGCTTTGTGTTTTAAACTCAATGGATGAGAGTTTTTTATCTTGTTGTCTTTGTAGTATCTCCTGGTCTTGTTGCACAGGCATTCTGTGCTCTAAGAGAAATGACAGCAAAGTATGCCAAGCATTACACTCATCTTCAAGTTGTTTTAACTCTGCAGCGCTTAAGACTTTATTGTCTTGGACAACCAAGTCTTTCTTTAGTGTCTTAATCGCACCAGAAACGTCTCTATGACGTTCTTTGACTCGGTTGTATACCTGGATAGCATAATCATAGTTCGCGTCAGATAAACGCGTAAACCAGCTCCTGCGCTCTGCTGGGCTCATGTTGGTAAAAGGATTTAACCCCAGCATCATTTCTTGAATGTCTGGTGTAATAGAAAAATATTGCTTTACCAAATCCTTTTGAACCGTATAAGTGCCGCCTTGGTTTAACTCTTGGTCATCCTTAATAAAAGAGTGGTGCTGACCCTTAGCAAAACTAGACACTAATGTATAAACCGATCCCAGATGCTCAATCACAATGGTCTTGTTTCCATCTGGACCATAGTTTTTGCTCTCCGCTGGTAGGGGCGATAGCTCATGCAATACTGAGCTCTTACCAGAGCCATTGGTGCCTAAGATGATTTGAATCTTCTCACTTGGGTAATACTCAAAGTTTTGAATGTGCTTTAACTTAATACGATTGTAATTTTGTAGTTTTAAACTGACAATTTTCACGGGTATGCTCCGTTATCAATGGGGTATATCATACTTTTTATGGATGCTATCTTTTTAACCTTTGTATGAACCCAAACATCTCTAAGCTACAGTTTTACTCCATTGGTATTGTTGCAGCTAATAAAAAATTAGATACAGACTTAATTGAGGTAGTTCCCATGGAAACTACCCCTATGGTGGACGGTGAACTCACTGATAACATCGAAAAGTTTGAAGCTAAGAGTCAAACACCGGATGGACAGAGCTTTAATGTGGATATGGAAACCACTGCCTCTATCAAAGCTAAGTGGCTCTCCTACACCGATACAAACAGAATGACTTCACCCGATGTACGCCGAGGTGAGATGGTGGCTATCTATCAGTTTTCTGATACAGATGAGTATTGGTGGATGACTCTACAGCAAGACAAAAAACTGCGTAGACTAGAGACAGTGATTTACTCGTTTTCAAACCAAAGAGAAGAAAACAAAGAAGTAGACTCTAATTCAGCTTATTGGTTTGAAATCTCTACACACGGCAAGTATATTCACTTGCATACTTCTAAGAATGATAAAGAGCCTTTTGTGTATGATATCCAAATCAATACAAAGAAAGGCCAGGTTATCATCCAAGACGATGATAACAATTATATCTACATGGATTCTAAAGAGAGAATTATCAAACTCCATAACAAAGATACCAGTTATGTAGATATTGATAAGAAAGTCATTACGATCCACGCTATTGATAAAGTCCATGTGAAGACCAAAGACTTTATTGTGGATGCTTCACAGAAGATCACTATGACCACGCAAGCTTATACATTGAAAACCAGCAGCTACAAGGTCAACGCAAACACATACAACACCACAGTGCCTGTGGCTAACTTCTCAGCTAACATCAAAGCTGGCGCTAATATCAACGCTGGTGCAAACGTTACTGCTGGTGCTACAGTCAAAGGTGCACATATCTCAGGTGGCAGTTACTCAGGTGGCCACCACTCTTAAAGTCAAAAAAAAAAGCATAAGTAGCCACTACAGGGAATAAACCCTGTAGTGGCTGTATGCACCCTTAAAATCAATTTAAACTACATGTTCTTTGCTATAGCTTTAGCTCTTTCATGCAAGTTCATATTTGCCCAAATGTCTTTAGGCATGTAAAGATTGGATATGTTAAAAAGTGGTCCGTAGTTTAGTTGTGGGTCTAAACCGTATGGGCTCGGAGCTAATTCAAAGAAGAATCTAAACACAGTAAACATATGGTTGTTGTTTTCTTCTAGATCAGCCCATTTGCTTGTGTTGACTAAATACACTCGCTCATTGAAATTCTCAAATGAATTCATCATGTCATCTTTTAGCGTAAGCCAACGGAATCTATGGCTGTCATTATAAGAGAATATTCCACTTTTCATAAACGCATTCATCACATGCGTGAGTGTCATAAAGAACTCATCGTACACCTGATGAGGATTATGGGAAATCACAAAAGGCGTTAAGATGGTATTTTTCTTTACGGCACTGGGTCTGCCTGTGACAAATGCACTGGGATTTATGTCATGGTACTGTAGCTGATATGGCGTGAATTCTCTACGTCCTACATCAAATATCAACGCCAATTCAGAGTAAAGATAACCATCGAGTATAAATGTTTGCTTAATGTGATTCGCTATCGTATCGATGGTAAAATCTGAAATCAGCGAGAGAGTTTGTGTATCATTGAAAACCGGGATTGGAGACAGTAAAATGTTCACGATTTAAAATGAATACCTTTTCTTATTAAAAATAAACAAAATAAAAAGAGCTTAAAGGGGTTTATAGCTAGGATACTGGGGAGCACGATATTCCAGTATCCTAGCTATGTCGCTTTAAAGATGTGCTACGCTAATCAAGTAGCTGTCTTTACCAATGATGCCCTTGTGCAATTCAAACACGCAGTCATCGGCTGTGACCATGTAATGCGCGGCAAACGGGATTTTCTGAATCTCAGAGTCCACAGTAGCTCGCACAAACTTGTACAGCTCAGGCAAAGTGGACTCCATTACCAAGTTAGGTTTATCATGCACCAAGTTGATATCCAGCTCAAAAGCTTGAACATCAACATAGGTCACTGAGATTTGCTCTTCAATGCCATAAACAAACACTTTGTTGGCCACTTCAGTGGTGGTATCACTAACAGGTTCATCAAAACTCATACACAAATCAATGTCATTGACTGTGTTCAAGTGTTTCATGATGAATTCGCCCTGATAGCGAATCAAAGCTTCTTTAAAGCCTTCACCAAACTTAGACTTGATGTAGTCAAACAAGTCAGGCGCGTCGTACATAAATGAGTCAAAGTCAATCGCTGGCAGACTCATCTTCATGGTCAGTACATGAGAGAGTTTTTCTTTCAGATACCGATCCAGACCAGCTACCATCTCTTTGAGTTCTTTATCGCTTTCGTGACTCTCAAAGGCTTTGACCATCTCTTGGGCCAACGCATTGATGTTACGACACGTTGCAAAGCTTTGCAATACGGGTGCGTAATCTTGACGACTGACAAACAGCTTACGCATATAAGCATCCACACGGTAAGCCGTGCAGTCTGCATCTTCACCATTGACTGACTTGCTTAAGTATTTGCAAGACAAAATGGCTTTGTCAAGGGAGTCTACAGATTCCATGACATATTTTTCCATATTTTTACTCGCTGCCTTGATAGCTTCGTCTTTTGCCACAACATCAGACTTCTTGGCATCGATTTCAACCACAGCGTTGGAGAGTTTATCCAATGAGTTGTAAGCTGCATCCATTCGAGTAGTTTGCTTCGGTGGTATGACTTGTGTAAGCGCTTTGCTGGTTGGGGTAACAAAGTGCTGATTTCGATCCATGTTCTCTTCTCCTGCTTGTTCAATAGGGATGATATCGTAAAGACGCTCTGACTCAAACTTGCTGCTGCCCGCTTGAGGATTGATGTAATGCACACGCACTTGTGTCCGGCTATTGATAGCTGGCACGTAAGTTTGCCGCTTGGTTGGCTTCCACATGTTGCCCAAGTTCTCACCTTTAAAGTCCATGACGGGTTCGTCAGGGACCATAGGCTCTGGCATAGATGGCATTTGTGGTGCCATTTGCTGCACATGAGGCGTTGGCATTGGCATGACTTGTTGCACAGGTGTTTGGTTTACCTGCGGCTTATTAGCATGCAGATAATCATATTTACCTGTACCATGTACATTGGCTGTGCGTGAAACGTGCTGCCGTGCGCTTTGCTGCGGTGAGTTACTGTTTACAAACAAACCACCACCCAAATTAGCGCTGGGGCCAGTAAACATGTTGTTGGCAGGCTGATGCATTTGTGGGTATTGCTGCTGTGGCTGTGCAAAGCCTGTATTGTTAGATACAAATGGGCCTTGTTGCATCATGGGTTGTTGCTGTTGCAATCCCATGTTCTGGTTGCCGAGAGCATTTTGATTGTTCATAGCAAAAATCTCGTTTTGCATTCCCTGGATTTCAGGCATCATGTTGCGCGCTTCATTGACCGCACCGGGTGGTATCATTTGCTGCAATTGCGGCAGAGCAATGATGTTCATCGCATTGGCCATGCGAAGAATAACTTGCACAGCGCCCACGATGGCTTGCTGCATGTTGGTGAACATGCCTCGCTTAATGCCAATGTAAGCATAGTTAGAGGCCAGCATAACAGTCTCGTAATAACGATTGTTATTAAAGTTGTTATGAACCATCTCATTGAAGAGATACATGTGCGCAGCCGAGCGCGTCATGTTAGCGCCCACTTGGTTGGCTATTTCGCTGGCAATAAATGGAACTGCCTGAGCAATCTCAGGATGTACCCGAACGCCTGAAACATTAACTGGTGGACTACCGTTTTGAAACTGCATGGGTTGAGCAATTGGGCGATCTGCCGGGTATTGCAAGGCCATGCCTTGTTGAGCTTGTTGGTACATAGTGCTTTATATTGTTGGGCTGGACATGGGGTTAGAGTGAAATAAGGTGAATTATTTACTCTCGTTGAATCTGCTCTTGGATAGAATCTAAAAGCTTGACTTTGGCAGGATCACGAAGAATCTTGGCATTTTCATCCAAGTTAACATGCGCATTGACTCTGTTCGTGCCGATTAGGTTACTGCCTGAGAGCATAATGTAGCCGCCCACTTCAGCAAAGGATACGTGTAGGCGCTTGGTGGGGTCTTTCATACTTTGTGCTTCATTATCACTCTTACCACCTGTGCTCTTTTGAGGCACCATAGTGGTTGTGATCTTCATGCATTTGTTATCGCCTGAGTAGCTCATGTTGGAAACTCCATTGATTTGGGTCACCAACTTAAAAATCACCCTGGGCTTTAAGTTCTTATTCATAGTCTCAATCACATCACGTTCAGTCAAACCTTTTTTCTCTGCACTCTTGAGCTTAAAGTGAAAGTTAAAGATAGAGCTGGTGATGGGCATGAGCAAATCAAAGAGAGTCGATAGTTCTTTATTGTAGAGAGTATTGGCTTTAGTCTGGGCTGACAAGAGCCAATCGTTGAAGTTTTCAATTGCTATAATAAAGAATTGATAGATATCCTTGATATCCATGTTGATTTCTTTAAACTTAGCAATCATCAAGGCATCAACATATTCATCCAAAGACCGCATATGGTCTTCAATGTCATCGTGCAATTTTCCTTCGCTCACATCAGAGCCAAAGATCAAATGCCCTAAAAGGGTTTTCCAAAGCCGTACATTATCCACGTACTCTTTCTCTGGCAATACCCTTAAAGGGAAATGATCGGTAATATAAAAGAAAGCTGCAATCATCGATTTCACCAAAGGAGTGAACTCTGATCGTCTGATGGCAACTCTTAGCTCTGATGGAATGTAGCTTTGCTTAGCTACAATAGTCTTTGGTTTGAATTGTGCACTCTTGCAAATGACCCAATCACTAGGTGGATACTCATCGGTGTTGATGTCATCTTTACCTAGGAAGGGCGTGCAGTTGGCAAAACGTTTGAATGTTTCAGTAAACCCATACCTGCAAAGCAAGTAATGCATGAGTGTACATTCTGCTTTGATTGGTTTTTGAGCTACCTTTGACTTTGACCGATAATGGTGAATCATGGACCATGCAACTGACATGGTTTCCATCTTACCATCGATAATCAAGTTGTGGTTGACTCGCTTGATCATAAAGCGATCTCGCAAGAGTTTCACAAACACGTTATCTGGCTCATAAGACAAGATAATGTCAGAGAGCACCGGAGAGATAAAATATGTTGGTCCGCCTAGGACAATTGATCCAGCCTCACCTACAAAAGGCAAGAAGATATACCTGGGAGGTAGGTCTACGCCATTGAAGCGAAAGTTATAACGCATCAAGTAGATATCACTGCGAGCGATATCCACTAGTTTTCTATCGTTTCTTTTCTTGGGTTCATTATAGAACTCCTCGAATGGCGTGCACCTTTGGCAACCTTTGTATTCTAGACCTTTAGGGAAATCCTTGGCAATGGCTCGAAAGACACTATCAATATACCCTTGTGCAAAAGGCATAAATTTTACAGCAAGACCATTAGCGACATCGGGGTTTAGCGGCGGTGTATCGCCTTTGATCCTTTGCAGTAGGTTTTTATCCATAGTACTTAGATATACCGTAAATTACAGGTTAAAAGGAAAGTATTTATTATTGTTTTTGTAGTGTGTCAATATCATCTATTTCTTAAATAAATTTATGAATCCAACAATGCCTACCACCGCAATGGACATAAGTTTAATAATTTCAGACACATCTTTTCTCACAAAGCTTCGTTCTTCTTCTTTAGCTCTTGCCCATTCGCCTAACTCTTTTCGGGTAGTTTCTGTATGAGTGAGCAAGAACTTTTGCATTTGTGCATTATGCTCTAGCATTTTTTCTTCGAATAAATTGTTTCTCTTAGACTGAAGCTCTTCTTTTTCGGCCTCTATTTTAAGCATCTCTAAATCTGCCCTGAACTTATCTCGCTCTGACTTGAGTTGCTCATGAGCGTGTTGCAAAGTCACCAGCTCTTTCTTATTGGCTAAAGCTACATCCCCGCCATTGATAGCATCTTCTTTATTGGTGTACAAAGAAAATACTTCTTTGGCATCGGCAATCTCAGAGAAAATAGTCTTTAATTGATAAATCTTTGGCTGAGCTTTATCTGCTACTACTTTGGTGCAATATATCCCAGGCACTCTAGTGGGATCATTCTTGGCTTTCAATCTAAAGACTTCATTGCCAAGACGCACAAACTTATCAGCAATATCACCCTCAGGCGATACCATCTCGTACCTGACTAAAATGTCATGACCTGAGAGACCTCTACACTCTTTAAGAAAGTCTTCCTCACTCATGTAAGGATTGGCCATCTCAAAGGTGTTATAAGGTGCATTGTAAATTGAGTCTTCAGAAATTATCACACCAGTGTGGGTATGATAAAATGCTGTACAATGAATACCATCGTGAGAGCTGAAATCCGTTTCAGAGCAAACGATATAGTCTTCGTACAACTCTTTGTTAGTGTCTCTTACGTTGAATTGGGACTTAGTGGTACCCAATTCGCCAAGTTGCTTGCCTACTTCGAACAAACCAAAGTTTTCATCTTTGGCTTCAGTAGCGCGCCAACGAATGTAATTGGTCATCAAGGTTTGTTGCTGGAAGTCTTGTAGCAGGACTTCACGAATAACAAACTTGCCATTGTAGCGTGGGTGTGTGACAGGTGGCACCACAAAACGCTTGCCGCTTTTCTTGACGATCGTAACTGGAAATGAAAGTGTATTAATGTATACTGTATTATCAACTGGGTGCCTAACGTTCCCAGTTCTATTTCTTGATGCGACCAGCTCACTGTAGGACTCTGATGGTAAAATACTTTTATCAAAGGCTACTTTAATTTTGGAGCGCCGGCCACCGCTTTCTGACATAGTTGTTACTCCTTATTTGTTTTAAAAGCATAGTGGGTATCATCAATAATCAAAACGAATATTGACTATTGACTCAAGGTAATAATGTATGATTGAAATTATTTAGCTTGAAAAATAAGCGAGCATAGCTCCCACTAGCCCATAGTAGGCTAGTGGGAGCACTATGTCGTATAAATTACCAGTTAAGGTAGTACAGACCTGAAGCGTGAATATTTTTCTTAGCCTCTTCGTAGTTTAGTAGTGAAGCTGAATAAGTTTTATATTCATAATACTCTTTGTTATCCACTGGAATAATTTCAATTTGCCCGATAGGGTGATCAATTATTTTCCAGCATCCCTTAGGGATAAACTTCTTAGGAGATAACCAGCAACCACTAGGATCATTGATTTCTACCATATAAGAGATTTTCTCTAAAGGCAAGCACCCTGTTTTAGGAATGTAAACAACTTCGTACACAAAGAGTTTACCCACAATTTTAGCAGGATAACTCTTTAGCATCTCATTGTAGCCAACCAACCAAGTTTCATCCGTGATGTCGCAATCATACACCAGTTTCTTATTTGGCTTTAATGCCAGTCTAAAGTCTATTGCATGAATGTATAAACCGCCTTTATAATCTTTAGAAGACTCTTTGACTTGTCTGTCATAAGGTATACGGTTAATGGTCTGGTTTTTTAATGCACCATAGCCTTTTAAAGCTTGCATCAAAGTAGGTGCAGTGTGTACTCTAGCAATAGTGTTGTCTTCTGCTAAACCTGATCTGCGCGATACATTTGGCACCAACTCAGTCTGCCTTTTGGTTGAAACGTGATATAAAGGCTGCTTTAATTCGTCTTGGGTAACAATAGTCGTGTTTGTTTTTATACTGTCTTGAAACAGTTTTAAGTAATCATCGATTTCTTCATAATCGACGGTGTAGTCAGTGTTCATGGCGTTGTACTTGTGAAGAAATAAGGGAAATCATAAAATTCCCCTTATCACTTAAATACCAGGTACATTCTCTACAGGTTTATCATTAAAGTCCCAGTAAGGAATCTCTTCTCCACCAGAGCCAATAGGATCACCACCAAGTTTACGGTAAGCTGAGTTGGCTTTACCTAAGTCATCTAAAATAACACCCTTTTTCAAGAATTTCAACGCACAGTACTTGTGTTCATCTGCAGTTTGTTCAATACGTCTGAGTTTGCCCAATTGAACAGTCAGATAAGACTCTTTGTTAAACTTCTCAATATGAATGAAAAGTTCACCATCGATTACCTGTACAATTTGTTTAGAGCCTGCATAGTACGCCCCACCTACCATGCGCTTGACAAAGTCTTGTGTGCCTTCACGCTGGAGCATCTTAGCTTCTGTAGAGAATTGATGAGGTGTGATGAAAATAGTGCCGCGACTGGCAAAGAAGTTTCTCATGCGTTCATATAGGTTTCTAATATCCACACCAGCTGGTCCTTGGTCACAGCCTGTTGTGGGAATCTTAATCAAATAGTCTACGGCGCAGCAGATGACTTCAAAGCCTTCTGCTTCGTATTCAATGACTTTATTGCAAATATCTTTATATGTCCAAAGACTAGGATTGACTTCTAATATCTGAACGTGCCAACCATTGACAGACAATGCCTTTTGTACGTAGGTTGTTTTCTCTTCAGGACTGATCACTGGAATTTGCTCGCCATCAGGGCCTTCTGTGAACTCGTCTTTATAAACAGTACCTGTTTCATTTTCTTTAAGTGACTTGTAAAGAAACTGAAAGTTTTTATTGATATCGTCTTCAAAACTAATGCGCAGCAACATTGGTTTTTTATTAGGCTTTGTAGTCCAAGGTTCATTGTACAAAGCAAAGTGTTTAAACAAAGACAAGCTAAAGCCGGTTTTCCAATTGTGCTCTAACGCCCCAATAACCCATTCTTCTCCAGGCAAAAATCCACCTTGGAGCATTTCGTTGACAGCTTGCCAGCCTGTCTTTAATACTTGCGTGCCCTTTTGTCTTTCATTGATAGAGTTGAAAACGTTTTTTACAGCTTCCGCATCTGCAATGGAGACAGAGTTAATAATGGCAGGGTCTTTCTTATTACCAGAGACTTCAAAGGGCTCTAACTTCATTCCAAGCTCAGACACCCAAGTGGTGACTGATTTGATCTTATCTCTATCATGCCTGAATTCCCAAGCAGCTTTGTTTAAGATTTTTTCTAGCTCTTGTTCACGAAAATGGTTGTGCAAGGTTTTACGCAGATTAATGATAGAGCGCTTAAGCGATCCATCAGACATCTCAGTATTCACCGACTGGGCAAACTGCTCATAGAGCGAATCATCGGTTTTACAGTTGGCTTTGATGGTCTGCAATAAATCTTCTTTGATATAGTCTTGATCTAGTGGGGACTCACACATCTCAAGCACTGTTTTCTTTAAGCCTGAGATTACTTCTCTATCAACGTTAAGACCTACGATAACCTCAGGCACTTTAACGCTCTCCAGCACAGTGCGCACTAAGTCAGCTGAATTCTCGGTTTTATCAGGTATCAGAGATTCCCGATAAAGCACTGTTGCAGCTTTGATAAGTAATAGTTTAGAATCCATAGCAGCAAAAAAGGTTTACTAATTATTAAAAGGTGATGGTGTTTGGTGGGTAGCTTTGTTTATTTTTTAATGTGCCCGCACAGTAATATTGCCGAGTCAATAATTTTTAAATTTAACTATCTACTACAAAAAAAAGAATAATATTACGAAGGGTGTACCTATTTCCCGGTTTGCTAGCTTTTATGTTAATATGGCTTATTTTTATTTATAAGTTTTACTAACATTGATAGCTTGAATCACTATTAGTGAGAATAGGACTATTGAAAGCACTGCCGCAACTGTTAAGCGTTTTCTCCAAGCGCATTACGTAAGTCAAAGCAGACTCCTTCAATTCTTGTTTAACCTTTTAATTTGAACATTGTGAGCAGCATGCACTATGATTGTCAATGAAACTACTTGCGTGACTGAGAAGTCTATTGTCCTAATTCCCTTTTGGGTAGAGGACGTATTGCGTCGCAATAAGCTTACCCTGGCAAGTGTTCTTGACTACACTAGGGTAGCTGAGCTGATGTCCATGGAAGATCGAAGCGCCTTTTTAACCCTCCAAAGGGCAAACAAGATTGGTCTCTTTGCTGGTGCAGTAAACTCTTACTTGCTAGGTAGCTGGGAACAAAGTGCTTTAAAAGAGCAAAAAGCAGTACTGGATTCTGCTGTAGTTCCTATGTCGTACAGCGAGACGGCAGTCAATGACTCATTAGAGCGTTTGAAGTTAGGTGAAACACCTAAACCAGAGTGCTACTATAAGGTCGTTGACTTTGATCGAAATGCTTTGGGTGTTATTTTATATCCTGGTTGTGTTGAGGCTTTGCTTGAAAAAGAAACAGCTTTAGCACTTACTCGTGAAATACTTAATGTATTTTATGGGTATTATGAAGTGCACGAGGTCTCCTCGCTGCTGCTATTTGCCAAGTATCTTGAGCTGATTAGCTAGTAAAACCACGGTGTTAAGAAAAGTCCAATAGCTATTGATCTTTAAACTGTTTTTTTGTGCATATATAAAGCACTTCCCATTAGGTCCTAAAAGGAAAATTTAAAATGAGTCAACTTTTTTCTACGAAACTCAAGAAGTCTCGTGACACCACGGTCACTGGCCGTGTAGTGGAAAGCGTTCAGGGCCTGCTCAATGAGCAGCGCTCTACCATGACCGCCATCGGTGGTATCATTGGTCTGGAGTCGCTCAACGACTCTCAGGAAACCGAACTGGGTCATGCCGTTAGCGCTTGGCAAACCGATTTTACTCGTATTGCTCAAGAGCTGTCGATTGAAAACCTGCAACCCAGCCAAGTGGAAGCTGCTACTGCTGCTGCCGTGGCTGTTTCTAACATCACCTCGTTCCTGGGTACCGCTCCTGTGGTGGCCGGTCAAGGTGGTCTGAACAGCACTTTCGTTGGCATGGAAGGCCTCTCTGATGCTTCAGCTACCCGTATGGCTTCTTTTGAGTCTTATGACGAGAAAGACAACCGTAACGCTGTGGCTTACACTGTGGCTTACAACCTGATTGCTGGTCGTCAAAACGAGTTCGGTGAGCTGTTCTTCCCCACCGTGACTGTGACCAACGACAACGTTGGTGTGTCGGTGTCGATCCGTCTGATCCAAGTCTATGACGACTTCAAGCGTGATACCAGTGGCAAGCTTGCCCAGTATAACAAGCGCAACATCGTCAAGGCCATGATTGATGGCACGATCCTGAAGAACGACATGACCCGTATCTTCCCGGTGTATCGCACTGGTGTGAACGAAGCGTCGTTTGTGGCTGGTGCTACAATTCCTGCTTACAACATCGTCAACGAAGGCGAAACCATCCGTACGGCTCCTTTAGCCACTGGCGTGACGGTTGATCTGCTGGGTCTGTCGCAAACCGACCTGCTAATCGCTAACGGTCTGATGGATGCCACCGATTCTATCGATCCGGCTATCAGCCTGCAAAACGTGTACCTGGAAGTGGGTGACGATATTCTGCGTGTGAAGGTCAATGGCCTGGCCACCAGCAACTTCGTGTATTCGCCGCAAGACAACTATCGTCGTCAAAACCTGAACTTCAACACCAACACCGTGATGTTGAACAAGGACACTAAGGCAATTGATGGTACCGATCTGGTGACTCTGGCTTCTGTGAAGACCAATGACCTGGTTGTGCGTGTTAAGCTGGGCATGAGCGGTTTCGTGAACGTTGAAAAGGGTGATCTGGCTGTTTACGGTCTGGAAGCCAAGATTGATTCGGTGTACAACACCTCTACCGGTCTGGAAGTGCCTCTGACTGATGCGCCTGCTGCTGCTCTGGTCACCGCTTTCGGTTCTGCTAAGATTGTGGGTTACGACCTGAACGCTTATCGCACCAACCTGAACCGTCGTCAACGTGGTCAGCTGCTGGATGTAACTTACTACAACCAGATTTGGGCTGTGCCTCTGCGCTCGCCTATCACGGTTCTGAAGCCTGTCAACGCTGACGCACAAAGTGACAACAGCGATCTGGCTGCTCTCGTGTCTGCTACGTTCGTTCGTACTTCTAACGAAGCCGTTCGTACGCTGGTGCAAACTGCTGGTATGCTCAAAGAGTACACTGACAGCCGCATTGCTCATCCTGGCAACAGCCTGGAAGTCAAAGCGCCTGAGCTGTTTGGTGTGGCCCGTTTCCTGATCGAGCCGACTTTCATCGGTGAAAACCTGGACGTGTTGGCTCAGATCAACTCGATCCAATCGCATGAGAAGGCCAAAGACGTTGGTGCAGTTCTGGTGCAGAAAATCCGTGACATTGCTTATCGCTTGTACCGTGACTCTGGCTTCCAAGCTGTGGTTGACACCCAGGCCGCTGGCGTGGAAGGCAACCCGGTCGTGATGATCGGTACCGACCCGATGACTGCACGTTATCTGATGATCGACGGTGAGAACCGTGTGGCTGGTCCTGACTTTGAATACAAAGTTGTAACCTCGCCTGACATGCTGGTGATGAACAAGATTTTCGTGGCTCTGGGCTATCCTGGTCGCAATGAGAACGTTCTGAACCCGCTGCACTTCGGTAACATGCTGTGGTCGCCTGAGCTGGTTCTGACTCTGCCTATCGCTCGCGGTGGTCAGATTTCTAAAGAACTGACTGTTCAGCCTCGCTTCCGCCACATTGTGAACGTCCCAGTCATGGGTCAGATCAACGTGACTAACCTGCCATCTGCAGCAACTCTGAAAACTACAGTAAACTTCCATGAAGTTCCCTAATTAGTTTTGTGATCCAAAACTAATAGTTAGGTAATTAAAAAACTTATTGGCTCTGGATACTCAAAAGGTATCCAGAGCTGATATGTCGTCAAAAAAAAAA
>JACCEA011071144.1_pt1 | contig 18257 bp, 4 predicted proteins | sample 7449851 | NCBI WGS metagenome assembly JACCEA01 (sample SAMN15323453, study PRJNA562643) | freshwater metagenome | isolation source: river surface water | place: USA:Blue River Watershed | collected 2017-08-18
GTGGGAGCTAAAGTAAAGAGGACCTTTGGCATAGATTCATCCAACAGTCTCTTCTCTTTGCTCCAGCGAGCGCCTTCCAAGAATAAACCATATGTATAAACACCATTGGCTGGACCTTGGTTGTAACGGTCTTCATCTTTCATTTCAAAATCGAAGATTACGTCATCAATTGGAATTGTGTATTTGCGTGCGTAGTTTTGTGCAGCTCCAGTCAAAAATGCTTGAGTAAAAAAGAATCCAGATATCCAGAATACTGGAGGTGGTCTGTTCATTAGCCAGTCCCTGAAGAAACTCAACCTATCTTGCTGATCAGCGATGTATCCCGAGAGGGGTTTCAACGACGGGTATGATCGCGCCTTCCACAACTGCGGAACGCGGTTGACAAACAACGCATTTCCTAAAATTTCTAACTCCGAAGACATTACCACCAAGCCTTTCACAGCTTTCTGAATATTCGATAGACTTGATCGCATCAACGACAGCAAATTATTGAAACGAATCAATTCCTGACAAAGTACTGTATTCATACTTTCCTCCCAAAGAACTGGATACTTTAATTGAGCATATTCCATATCGAAATTCTCTGGGGTTTTACCGCCAATGTCTGCTGCAACCGACAAAATACTGTCTTCCTTGCTTCCACCACCGCCCCCTCCACCCCCACTGCTGCTCTCAGTATCCAAAACCGAATTGAGGAGCAAGTTGGTGTCATTTTGATCTTTGGTTAAGGTGGCGTTGTCATGTAGACCGAAAACCTCTGGTGCTGCAACTAATGGCAAGTTATCAATAAATTCCAAATAATTGGCATGACCGCCATCAGGAGGAACATGGAATATTCCAGAAGGAGATATATCGAACTCATCATCCAAGAAATGTTCTGTATAGAACCTTCGCAGAATGCATAGTAAAGTGCGACGATCCTTATCATCTGTGACACGGCCACCATAGTTACACTCGCCTGCTGTATAGATCAATGCTTTGAACGGTAGATTTTCAACAGTTGGATTCACCACATCATCCAAAAATAGTTTCAATTGTTGCACAGATATTCTTAGGTCTGATTCATTAAATTCGTAGGGAATATTCCAACCAAGAGGACCATATAACCTTCGTTCTTGGATGACTGCATGGAAAAAGCACAAGCCAAACAACAATCGGCGAAAAGGGTAACCATGCTTGCAAGCATTAAAAAATTCATCATTAGCAATTGGGTCTGCATTGTAAGAACCAAGTAGATTTGCTCGCAAACCTTTGGGTGGTTCGTTGGTCATTTTCACACCGTTTTGTAATACAGCAACGGGAAACACATCAGAAGGATAAGTAGTACACCATAATCTGAAACCGGGATGAGTATCATCAGGATCTAATTCTTCGCAGATCTTTTCCAAAGTAGTCATCCAAGAAGGAGCTAAATGACAATTTTGCAAAACGACCCATGTACCTTTCTCTTTGGCACGTTGAATCAGCTTCTCCGCCTTTGGTCCCTGTCCTTGACCAAGAGAAATTGGATCAACAGTTGTCTTTAATTGATCAGCAGCGCGAAATACTGCTCCCATAGGATCAGAGCCAGGTGAAAGAATGAAAACCAGAGGAACTATTGCTGATGAATCACTATAGCAAGATTGTAAATCAAAAGGTGGCGGCTTGATGAATTTGTCTCCCATTATATCAGATACAAACTGTTGAATAGCAAGGACTAGCTTATCCGGGCGAATGCAACGCAAAGCACATAGTCTGCTCAAACCTTTCTCCTCTGCAAAAATACCAGGAAAAAGTTCGTCTTGAGGTGTCAATGAGTCGTATATAATTTTCCAAGAGTGTACATGCTCAATAAAATCTGCCTTGAATCCGTTGAAGTGTTTCAATTCACTCAAGCGACAAATTTCATCCCACGACTTGGGACTTAGCCAATCAGGAGCAGGATTAGGATTCTTGTTATCCATTCCAAGGCCACCAGTTAGAAGGAAAAACCAAATGTCTTCATCAATTTCACCTTTGCCACCCATAATACGAGAAGTCAGCAAAAAGGAAAAAAGCAGTTTATCTTTTTCCAATAATGACCGACAAACATTTCGATAGAGTGAGTACGTAAAGTGATTATTCAAATTCTCTAAACGCTTTGCAACATCACGTCCTTTTTCACTTTTGTTAATAGAGGTAATAAACAAGTTGATAAACCAAGTCAATGAGTACTGATACACCGGCTCAATATTTGCCAAATCAGCAATGCAAAAGAATAAAATCTGCGATGAGTATGCGATTGGAGAATAACTTAGCCGAACATTATTTATATTTACTTCAGTTTCCTCAGCAATCGCTTGCTTTTGCTTGATTTGATCTGACAACGTTTTGGAATCTTTAAGGGTTTGAATTGCTGTTTCATCTTCCAAAATATTACCAGATGAAGAGCTCATAATATGCAAAATTCGGTCCTCGATTTCCTTCAATTGCCTCTTGTTTTCAGCAGATTCGACAATTAAAATATTGCGTTGTTCTTCTAGATCAGGACGTTCTTGAGAAACAACAATTCCCAGCAATTGATCTTGTAAACCTTCGGGAGTGATCATGAAGTTGAGTAAAGTGACTTTGACAGATATTTCAGGTAAATAGTGTGGATTACGAAGTTTGGTGGTAATATAGAATCGGAACTGGTCACTGTATTCAACGGTTGCATCACCAAGACGAATGCAATTCACACCACCTTGTTTGAATAATTGCTTCAGCAACAAGGGTTCCAAAGAAGGATCCAACTCTTCTCCAACATTCTCTAGCAAAACCGGACTTCCGAATTGAATAGCATTTTCCAATGATCGCAAGTAGTTACCATCAGTTAATTTAATAACCTGTAAATTGTTGGATTTCTCCATGTTGCGAATCCATTTATTAGCTTGGCCTTGAGGATCAATCATCAAAGGCCAACGCCTCGCGTTAAAAACGATGATGCCATTGTCAATCGAAAATCCATCGGTTGGAAGGCCATCGATACACCATTGTCGTATCTTAACAGCATCCCCTAATGTCCCAGTCAAAGTGGGAGAATCAGAACATGGAATATTTGTGTCTTTCAACAATTTCACCCAGTCATTCATCTGTTTTTGACGATACACAGCAGTAAAAGGACCTAGATATGCTAATAATGCGGATGAAACCAAGACATCGCCAGTTAATTTCTCGAACCTAATTGCCAACTGAGTTGCGAATTGATTCCAACGATCTCTCTCCCCTCCAAGACCGTCTAGCAACTGGTTAGCGCGGACAATTTTCTTATCACACATGTCAGCCTGGGTTTCTAAATCAAGTTTTTTCTGCTTCGCAGCTGCAAGCTGGTTTTCCAATGCTTTAAGGTCATCTTCAACTTTTTGTAAAGCAGCTTTCTTGATGTTCAGTGCACCCATTGTAGCATTCAATTTTTCTTCTGCTTCTTGCAATGCAGCTTTTTTCGGAGCCACCACTTTGGCAACGCGATCGTAAGTGATCATTGCGAAAATCCAACGACACATTCCTTCAGCCGCTTTTGAAGCCTTAGCGATAATTTCCGGATTAAAATCTGGATTTTCAATGAATTCCTTCTTGATATCAGCGACAATTTTAGGGTTCATGTTATCTTTATCGTAATTCATGAGAGAATTAATAAATCCAGAATCTGACAACATTTTCTGTGATGGACCCCAAAAGTCCATAATGCGTTTCGATGGGTCATTTGGATCAGGAATACGCGCTGGCTTTATGTCCAACATGATGCAGACTGCCTTGCATACCATACGAATTTTTTCTGGGGGTTTCGAAAGTGCTTTGATTTCATTGATATCGTTGGGTTTGATTGTGTTCAAGGCAGCAACTGCCTCTTCCAATGCCGGAATGGCCTCAGCCAAATCTGCTTCAACTTCATTTTTCTGCTTTTGGACAATATCAGCTTCTCCTTGTGCAACAGCAGCTTCAGCGGACACGACTTTTCTAGTCTCCATCACCCCGGGCATCTTTTGTTCAATTTGAGCCATTAATTCTTCGGTTGCAGCCGCAGACTTAACTAATTCTGGCTGTAGATCTTCTAATTCCTTTTGCATCTTGTTCACCTGATCAGCCGCAAACGCAAGTTTCTCTAAACCGACTTCATAGCGCATTTTAGCTTGCGAAACTTCAACTCTCTTCAAATCTAGATTTTGTTTAAACGCGACAATCAGTTCAAGATACGACGTTGGTGTCACATAATTCCTTCTCTTCAAATTGGTCAAGAAATCGGTACTCAAATGAATTACATCTTGATGAAATCGTTGACAAATTGATACAATGTTAGAGCGCGTCTTATCACTATCAAATTTCACGGTTGATAAAAACCGTTCTGCCACTGCGATCAATGCATCGCTTGGCCAAGCAGTAAACCAATCTATTGTGCAACAGTTGATCAAAGCAGGAAACTTTCTCAAGCGGTCACGGAAAGCGTCACCAATTGGAGAGAATGCTAAAACAATGTGCAAATTTTGCTTAACTCTGCGAATAAAAAAGGCATAAAGATCTTGCATACTCATGTCACCTGCCGCTTTACCAAATACTTGACGTGCGAAAGGACGGACTGCCTCACAAACTGCAGATCTTTCATCCGAAGGAAAAATATTTGGGACTTCGCCGTTATTCAACATATTGTTAATATCTTCGACGAATGTTTCATTTTTTATTTGAGTATCCGAAAACAAAAACGTCATGGGTTGACCTCCGGTGCCTGCACCCTTCAAGATAGTTTTTAAATCTTCTCGCCATTCAACATTTGTGTAATTCTTGGAAATTTCAATTTGGAATACGGTGTACCCCGCCATGAAAGCAGCTAGTCTGGTAACCGACTGTCTTCCAGAACCACCAACTCCGACCAACAAAGCATTTCCTCCTGGCATTTTCAAAATACGACTGATTCGTGAAATATGCTCAATCGCAAATCCAAACATGACCAAGTCCATAGGTTTTCTACTTTGTTGATTATATTCCGACAAGTACTCTTCCATCTTAGCATTTAATTCGGTCATTTCACGAATCTCAATATAAGGCTTAGGATCATCCATCGTCATGTAGTCTCCAAAAATTAAGTTCCGCATATCATTGACTGATACAGATTTCTTCATTTCACGATCCAAATGCTTGAAAACATCATAAAACGCCGCACTAAATTTAGTCGAACACATGACTTCCAAGTGCTTATGAAACCAAGCGCGATCTTGATCGTCTATTAAACGATCACCAAACACTCTCAACGCTTCATGCGACCACAAACGGATCAGGGTATTTTTATTGAACGATTCAGAAGGCTTGCACAACAGAACACCTTGAATGATTCTGCTGAAATCACGTAGGTTAAAAGTGTAATGACTCTTTTGAGGAGTTGGCAACAGCGATTTCATGGCAGAACGATACGTATCTAATGTTGCATCCACAACTGCTTCTGACAAAGAACGAACATCAACCGTGAAAGAAGAGAAATGCCACTGAACAATTGTCGAAAAAATACGACGTAAAGTATTATCATCAAATTCAGAAAAGCAAAACAAGTTAAAATGGCGAAGAAGACGAGGAGTTACGCTGTTACGACCACCTCCAGCAGGTCCCATTGCTGCGATCAACGATGTGTCAATAATGTGCTTCCAAGTTTTGTCTTTTAAATCGTACCAACCGCCATTGTCAACCAATTGTCGAATTAACTCAATCGGTGGTTGAGCACCATATGTTTCAACCTCAGGCATATTTAAGTCATCAATAAATATAATTGAGTGCTGGCCTTGTGGAGGACCAAACACGCCTTTTCTTCTTTTGTCGAGTTTCCCGTCAATAATATCTTGAGTCATATTGGCCGAAGTCTTCGCCGAGAATCCGAGACACAATGGCTTATATTTGTCTTGTGGAAGAGCCGATGTGATAGTGTTGTAAACATACACTGATTTACCAGTGCCAGTTGGTCCACACATCAATAAATTTTTGCGGTTTGGAACAAGCAATTCAATCATGAAACTGTATTGTGCAGTATAATTGTTGGGGACAACGATATTGCTGTAAGGAGTGTCGTTCGCAATAACAAACTGAGGTAGCATATCTGCCCAATATCTCCATTTGCTGTCCTCCGCAATGTAAACACATTCAAAGAAATCCACCTTGAATGGCATAGGAAGAGTGAATGTACCTTTTACTGAAGAAGTATAAAAATCAGGTTTCTTCCAATGTCTCATTTGCAAAATGTTCCAGACTCCAGGGTAAGAATCTTCAAGGCAGTCTATGTTTCCAAGGTAATTTTCCAAGAAAGTGCTGAACTTGCTCTGCGAATCAGAAGTACCACTCTTTCCAACCGACCAAATCAATGCAAAGAAAAAACAACATTCCAGATCCTGCAGCCTCTGTTTCAATTTCTTCATATCTGTAACTTCCTCGTCAATACCAGCCTCATTTTTGTATTTTTTCAAGGCGCGAGGGAGCAGCGATTCAAAAATATTCAACAAAGACATAACCAAATTCGAGTCCACTGTTGGAGACATTTCCACCCCATCCTTGCGAATGAAACATAAGGCAGGTTCCACAAGCCAATCAACTAATCCCTGGATATGTGCAATATCACTACGGAACAAGACTATAGAAATATCTGCTGCATTGAGATTCTTAACAAACATCCCTTCTTTGAAGTAAGTATTAATCCACGAGGAAACAAGTGGTTTCCAACCCAACTTTTCTGGTTCCATGTAAATCATACCGCACCGGGATACTGTAGCTGGAGAAGCGACCAATAGATCCATAGGTTCAAACATCATACTCATAACGTCAGTCATTGCAATAATTTCACCAGACATCAAACAGAGCTTTTTGTTATCATCAAGCACAGTATTCATATTCTCAATCCAAATAGCATCAACAGGTCCATCGAATAGAATCCATTTACGATCTTCCGGATTTCCAACTTTGTTAGAGGCAGCATTTCGGTAGTTAATAGCAAGTACTCCATCAGTCCATTCATGCGAAACAGCATCGAATTGACCGTATAATTGCCCCATAGTGATAGATTTAGGATTTTGCACAATTGGAAGAACTTTAGACCAGCGTTTATCTTTAGGATATCTTTCAGAGAGAAGTCCCAGAACATCCCCCAACACTTTCCATGCACTACTCTTTCCAGAAAATGGCATTCCAACAATCATGAAACCGTGACGTACTACCATCATATCATAAATTTGCACTACTTTATCCCAAAAATATTCTTCTGCCATGAGCCCCCTTCTCTCACAGATATCCTCAAATGCTTTTTTCATTGCCATACGATCGGGAGGGTCAATAGTTACCCCAGGAAAAAGATCCGAAACTATGCCATTAAAGAGCGGGACATCAGGTGATAAGAATTTAGGAAGATTGACGTCAATGATAGAGCGAAGAACCAACACGTCTTCAGGCAAATGTCCATCAGATCGTTTCAAATTTCCAGCAGCTCTGAGCACTGCAATGACTGCTCTCATACCGTAATCATAGTGACTTTGAGAAGATAGCTGCTCCGAACAAAGCTTGTAAGTTGTGACAATTTTAACCGAGAGAGGACGAGCGGATGTATAACCATAACTATAGAGAATGATCTCTGAGAACATGGCATAATCGGGAACCATCATAGCGACTGTCCTAAAGAGAACTTTTAAGTTATCAGGAAGCTCTGCCCTCCCTGCATAGCCTGGATTCATTGTAATAAACGGACAACAGGTTGGCCTAATTTCCAATTCAGTTCCCTCAAATATAAATTTTGGGAGACCTTTCAATTTAGCCAATTGGATTTGAAGAATTTGCTGTGCTACCACTGAAAGCACTTCAAGTTGGATACGATTGAACTCGTCGAAACAAGCCCAGGCCCCGGAAGACGCAAGTCCTTTGAAAAATTTTGCCATTGCCAAATAATCTAAACCATCCGAACAATTTGTTACCACACATTGGATAGCAATTGCTTTCGCAAGATCCTTGGTTGTTTCAGTTTTCCCTGTACCTGCTGGTCCTTCTGGTGCTCCACCAAGATTCAAGTGGATGGCACCCATTAACGTTCTGTAGCATCTGTCCGTTAGAGGGGTAATTACCAGACGATCTTGATTTCCGATATATTCGTAAGCATATTGTGCCATAGCATTAATCATTTTACATTCAACTGTTGAAGGCTTCCCTGTTCTCGCCGACTCGCCTTGATCATTCCAATAGTATCGCAACTGAGCTAACCAATCAAAATCTGTTATGCTAGAAATATTTGTTTGACATAATTCATACACAGTATCACGGTTGTGAACATCCATGACGACCAAGGCTCCAATTGCGACACGAAGAGCCTTAGGAATGTCACCTCGCACCAATTCAACTGTTCTCATCAATTCATCGCAGAGACGTTGATAATAATTGGGAAGGCCTTCACCACTTGGTCCATCAGAAATAGTTTTCTCCACATCCACACACCATCTAATTTGATTAATGCAGATGATAACTTGCCCTTGCCATCTACGCAACCATTCAATTCTGTCACTTTGCAAGTAATCTTTCATAGAAAAATCAATTGTGTAAGCCAAACTCTTCTTCATCATAATTTCGACTTCAATCAGCCACTTTTCAACGTTACCGCCAGAATCGTTGGGATTTATCTTCCTGTGATTGACTTTTTCGTAGGGAAAATCTAGCTTTTCATCCTTTGGATCAAAACACGCGGTAATATCTAGATTTTGCTGGAATTGTAATCTAGCTATTCCATCGAAACATTTCTTCAAATGGGGCTGAACCCGAAGAGGATCCTTTGTCTCAGCCAGAATTTCGAGCAATTCATCGTTGGACAAAAAGAAGAAGCGAGGAAATGCCAATCTTTTGGTTTCTAGGTAATCATTCAAACCTTTTTGGATTTGCTCGAGTTTCGCATTTGCTTCGATTAACGAATCCAAAAATCCTGCTCTTCGAGCAACTTTGACGCAACTGGGTTCAGCGTAAGTTTGAGCCATTGAAACTCTCCAAGTGTTGTCCACAGCTTTGAACATTTTCCCCTCAGTTGGCATTTGACGCATGATATCATCAGAACTAAAGATGGGTTCCAGATAAAGCCAAGTTGCTTGAACCTTCAACCAATTGTCGAGGATATCTTGCATCGAAGTGAGCGTTTCTTCCCAGCGCGTGATCTGCTCAAGGAAAGGCTTAATATAACGAGAACTTTTCATGGCTTGAGTTTTGACAATCTGGTCGTCCAAGAGCTGCTGAATTTCATCAACACCAGTCAAAATTCTAGTACCTGTGCTTCGATACTCTTTTGTGTCGAATATCATGTTCTTCCATTCAGCTTCCATCTTATCCATAGCAATTTGCAACCCGTATTCCTTGCTAGCTGAGACGCAAATATCTTCAATTGCTTTAACATGATGTTGCAAACCTAACTCAAGCATCATATTCATAGTGTAAACTTCCCCTTTCGGAATTCTGATGCCTGTAACAGCTTCAATATCCGCCCAGTGGCGATCACGCATACCAGGATTACAGATCAGCAGCATGAGTGGAACACTTTCATTGATGAATTCTTTCACCTCATTCTGCAAACTTTCGGCAATACGCTTCGCAACTTGACGCTTCTCCCCAATGCGATCAAATTCTTTACCGGCTTTAATCAGCGTCCTGTAAATTTCATCGGAGGTTCTCTCTGCTTGTTCAGGATCAATATCAGCCAGTCGAGTCTCATGCCAATGATGTGTTTCTTCCACAAATTGCTTGATTGTGATCCAAAGCCGCTCCAAAGGCTCCAAGTTCGAACGAATTTCATCAAGTCGAGGCTGGAATTCGCTGTGAGGAACTTCCAGCAAAGTCTCACGTTCGGCAATCTCCTCGGCTTTATCCTGTTTAGACTCAAGATCACGCTTTATAGTGTTAATACGATCTACATTCTTTCTGAACTCCATTGGACTCCCATTATCTGCCACCAACTCCACGCGCTTGTATAAATCATTAATGTCATTTTCCAATCGTCTTTGATCCTCTTCCAATAACTCTTCAAGTTCTTTTTTACGGGTAGCTTGACTTTCAAATGAACGACGCAGATAGGATTGAATATTAGCTGGCCAATGATAAGTGGTGTAAAGAGCTTGAATATCATCACGGGCGAATTTATGCTTGTGACTCAGCAAAAACTTAATTCGCTCAAAGCAAACTCCAACATATTGGTCATTGAGATCTGCAAGAGTGCTTGCCGATCGATTGGTAAATTCTTGCAGCGCTTTTAACTCAGCGCTGTCCGTGATGTCCGAAATCAAGGTATTGGCGATCTCATTATATTTTTGACTAATTGAAATCATGTGGTTCCGATTTTCCTCTACAATTGCATCCATTACTTGGGCCAATAAGAATCGGCATTGACGAATTAATAATTCTTTCAGTTCAACACATCGAACTTCAAACAAAGGATAGTGAGAAACATCAGGAATGACTGTTTTAATTGATTCTATTAAACTTTCCAAATCTTTGCTTACTTTACCAAGCTCTTCCAAGCTATCTAAAATATTATCAGCACCAATGCATTTCTTGACAGTTTTCATAACGACATCACATTTCTCTCCAGAAAGAAGTTTCTCCAATATATCGAACTTGCGGAGTAATCTTGCGGGTGAATCATAATATGTTTCCAGTTGATTTTGGATCCGTTTTTTAATGTCAAATACAATTTCATCATTTAAATTCACAGCGCTTTCATTCATTTTCTTATGCCTTGCATTAACCAACATATCACTAACAAGATGGTGATTCTTTCCCCCGAAGGCAGAACCTAAACTCTGCTCTGGCCTTGAATAACCACGTGACGTATTTACCACGTTGTTAACACAATTGTTCATTATGTGTTTGAACTCATCTAAATCGGGTTGCAAACAAACCTCAACAGGATCAGAGAAATCGCTGGTGATCTCTCGGTTTCTGGTTTTACGCAGTCGAACATTAATGACAAATATAGAGTAGGTAGCAGTAACTGGATTTGACAGCTTTTCGAAGATCTCACACAATGCCCTCAAAGAATCTTCACACATTCCGCGTAAATGACGGGACATTAAGACCACTGCACTATCACATATTTTTTCAGCTTTATTGGGTCTACGACGTACAGCGGTACCTGCATTTGGATTGTTTCCAGATCCATCCATAGGCTTCTGCTTTGCAGATTTATCCAAGCCCTCCAGGGCAAGACGATTTTTCATTGCTTTACGAGAGTTACCATCCTTAAATTTCTTGAACAAACTGGAACCAATAGTTCCACTATCATCCTCCTCATCATCATCCTCTGCAAGAGCGAATTCCGCTACACTAGGCTCTTGTTCAACTTTAGACCGATCCTCTACAGAAGCATCACCGAGTTGGCTTATAAAGTTGCTTAACTTTCCACCAGCAGTAATTAACCACGACTCCACCAATGCATCTCTAACATCTTTTGCAAAGCTTTCGACGTGGGTTGAAAAGTCATCTAAGGCGAAAGGAAGCCGGGACCGAAATTTGGATTGATTGACATCCACAAACAGCAATTTGCTATACGTGCAGCGAGCAACATTTGGCATATTTTCCCACCACATATTTGGTAAAGACCCATCCAGCCAAAGGTTTTGCAATTCCAACATTATAGACAACGTTGTGCACAAGTTTTTGTCCATTTTATGGTAACTACGAAGTACACCATTCTGATCGATCCCTGTTTGACGGAATACTCGCCATTCTGCCAATTGATACATCTTGTTGGTCCATAATTCGATAGAACTTTGATCGTTTAGATGTTTGATGTTTATACCAAATTCTTTCCACTCTTCTGGATCTTTGATTGTATACTCAACTGAAGCCCTGGCTGCCGATATACGAAAATCTTTCTGTAAATAGCTAATTTCGTGCGCTAACACATGCTGAATATTTTCACTTTCCAAAAATCCAGGAACAGCTGGAATTCTTTGAATCACACGTTCAACTGTGCTTCGAGTGATATCAGGAACTGGGATCCGATGACCAGACCCTGTTGCTGTAAGGATACCATTTTCAACAACAAAATCAATCGCTTTCAAAAAATTTTCCACCGCTTTCACGTGGCGTTCATAGGAACCCACAGGTCCACCATCAGCTGTAGTAGCGGGATCACTCGAGGATTCATCAATACTTTCTGGATTCCAAGAGTCGAAATCTTTCCGAACATCGTCTCCATAAAACTGAAGGGCTCGAGGCTCTTTGATTTCGTAAGATGGTTTGCTTCGAAGCATTCGATGCTTATCACGAAGCGCTTCTGGTGAAGTCAGGGAAGGTAAAGATTTGGAAGAATCTTTTTTCATCTTTTTCCCCCCATTAACATTGGGATCCTGACGTGCCAGTTCGTTGATTCGCTCCATTGCTCCAAACGCATCTGGCGCTGTTCCAGCAATATTAACACCCGCGATTTTTTGATTCGCCTTCTTTTCAACAAGACCTACCATCTTTCCCAATTTTGCGGCTTCCTTCATGGTTAAGCCAGAAGCTTCCACCGAATATAGCCTAGCAATTCGGTCGAAAGGGGAAAAATATGAATTTGCATCAATGTATCGATACGGTGTAGAAATATTTGCGTGGGTTGCGAAGGTCAATGAAGGATTATCCAGTTTTGAAGAACTGCTGTATCTTTTCGAACGAACAATGTCAGTGGAATATCGATTGACAGACTGAATCAAACTACGACAAATCACTTGATGGCAAGAAAATATTTCAGCGATACTTTACCTTGGAACTTGAATCGTTTCAAGTATGGTCTTGACATCACCCACATGTTCCATTGAATTAGCCACAGCCGCAAATTGTGGAACCGATTCCGTTAGGTGATTTAATTCTCTCAATTTCATGGCAGCTGATATTATTTGATTATAAAAAGCTAAATGTGAAAAGAAAATAACACAGACTTACATTTCAGATGATCTGCTTGTTCCTTCGATAAATGCAGTGGTTGCTTAGATGATGAATTGTTAATGCCATCTTTGTCTCTATCATATCACAAAAAATTAAGTCCACTGAAAAAAAAATTTATACAACTTACTGCGTTTTCGAGGTAATGTTATGATCCAATGATCTCTTCATGTTAATCTCGATTCGAAGCGACCGAATTCAGGAAATTTTGTGAAAACTCTTTGACAACTAATTTAAAACTGAATTGAAAATATAAAAGGCAACGATGTGTTATAGACCATTTGTGATTGGAATTATATGAAATGGATGAACTTCGAAACTTCGAGGTTTCATCTCCCATTGCTACATTGCTTGATATGTGAAACCGTCATGCGTGGTTTGTATGATAGCCATATATATGATATATTCTATGTCTTATTACTTGTATGCGTAAAATGGAATTCAAAGAACAATATTATTGTATTGGTTCATTGTATACAATACATATGTGGTACAGTTGTCCGATATATGGTATAGCATACTGGAGATATGCCGTTAAAAGGTATCCCTGAGAGTATTACGCCCGAATTGCTCTATGCATTGGCTAAAATGGGACATGGTGATCGGATTGTTATCGCCGACGCCAATTTCCCCTCTGACAGCGTTGCAAAAGAAACGGTTATCGGCGTTCCAATACGAGTGACTGGATATTCTCCGTGATATTTTGAAAGTAATGCCACTTGATCAGTATGAAACATTCCCAATTGCTGTGATGGACAGGGTCCTATCAGATAAAGAGCGTGGATTGGAGGTTCCTGCCTACTTAGCCCTATCGTCAGCTTCTGGGAAAACTTGTGATGAATTGGAGTATATTGAACGATTTTCGTTTTATGAGAAAGCTAGAGGAAGTTTTGCTGTAGTCCAGACTACAGATCGCACGTTGTATGCGAATTGCATTGTCAGTAAGGGAGTACTGTAGCGGTACGATGCAAAATATACGATGATAAACTTCAAATATTGTGCTGAAGTAGAAGATAGATCTATGTTCCAAGAATATCGCCAAAATTAATCTGCTAAATCAGCCATGGCAAATACAGCAATAGCGAACGATTACACTACGATTCAATATTCAGGACTACAATAAGCTTAACCTACCGCACGAACTTCTTCAAAAAGGATCTGTGGAAATCGCTTCGAATGGTATCGTTGATAAATCTCTTCTTGTGTTCTGGTTCATCGCGTGCTTGATTTCGGAAAACTACATCGTCATTCCACCTTCTCTTTATCTGTCAAAGCACATATTGAATAACAAATAAAATATATTTAACATAGTCTTACCTTAGCACTGGTATCTTCAAAATCTACCAGTGGATTGCTTTTTAGCGCATTTTCTCGCTTAAGTTTTTCTGATATTTCTTTTTCTTCAAGCAATTTCTTTGCTTGTGATGCAGCCCGCTCTTCACGAATCCTTTCCAATTCTGCCTGTAATTCCGCTTCTTCATCATCCTCTTCATCATCCTCTTCATCTGAGCTGTCACTGAAAATAAACACCACCTCAACATGATAACAACAAGATGGTTTAGTAAGACAAACCTAGATGAATCAAAACTATCTTCTCGGTCTGAACTAGTGCTCACAGAGCTATTCTCATCAATATCTGCATCATCATACTTTTTGGCAATTTCCACAATAGGTAATTCAGATTGATATTTTATGAGGTGTGGACTGTCGGAGATTGGATTTTCAGCGAGGTCCTTCGCCATCCATGCAGTTGTTTTATCATTTTCGAGAACATGCTTTTGTTCCTTTACATCAAGAGATTTTTTGAAATCTTTTTTCTTTACTTCGTCAACCGATGCTTGTCCAATTTGTCGAAATTTCAATTTCGTATGTGCTGTCTGATCTTTACCAGATATCAAACGACTCTGAATGTTGCTGTAGCTCCCATATCCATTCGCGGTTTTGAAGGTTGGTCGCCCAGACATGTTACAAGTTGGTGTTTTCCAAGCACAGTGTGGAACAATACAAAAGCTACTACAAAATAGAGTTTATTAATTATACAATAAATATCATACCTACAAGGTATTGGAACCAGTTGTATGATGACTCTACCAAAAACGCATTTAGTTAGGCAGAAATGAAGTTAGTTGATATGTTGAAACCGTCGCTGGATGGCGATGAAGAGAACTGAACAAGGCAGTATTTTTTCAAACGAAGTGGAACGGGTTGGAACGTAGCCATAGTGAGAGCTTAAACTCCTATATTTAATCTCATGAGTTATGGAGAAAATCTCCAATTCAAGTAAGTTAATGGGAGTTCCATTTTCATGAGGTTTATTAACTAATGCCTAATTTTAATAAGGTGTGCTCCACATTGGAGACTTCGTTACATTTAAGAATATCCAACACAATGGCTTGTTATGCGCGGAAGGAATTTTGCAAGAAGACCTCATTGTGGAAGAAAATGTCAGAGTTTTTGATGATTCTCTGTTCTGCGTCCACCTGCAAAGACAATATTCTGCTGCAAGGGAGCTAGAAGATTTTATAAAGACGAATAACGTGGACATTCGTAATATACAGGACCCCAACCTGGCTAAGTATTTTCAAGCTTTGAAGGTATATTCTTTGAAAAGTTCACCTAAGTACTATTTACTTCACTTACTAATTAGAGAGGTTGCGATAATGAGGGGAAATTGAATGATAGCTACCTTCAAAAGAAAATGGGCCAAGTTGTTGTTTTCGGTGATGTTATACAGGTACCCAATATTTAATTTCATGAAATCGCGAGTTTATAGTTGAATGATGTTTTAGCTATTCCATGTAAAATCAGGAAAATATCTTAGGGTGATTCCTGACCAACTCGCTCATGACGAACGAGAAAATATCAAAGTTGTGTTAGACACCAACGGAAGTTCTTATTCATGGCTTCAAGTTACCCCCAGATATAAAATTGATAGAGAAGGTGATAGAGTCCTCAATAACACCGAAGTTTATTTGAAGGTTGCTGAGCGTACCAATGAATATATCCATCGAGCAGATCGTGAACCGCTACCCGGTCACGAGAGAGAAGTTAATTGTTCACTGGAACCAACATCTTGGAAACTCAATATATTTCAAAGTAGTGTAGATTCCGTCGATAAGAGACTCCTTTTGGCATCTGAATTGGTTTACATCACTGATCCTGAAACGCGGTGCAATCTTACTATGGCACCCAAAGAGTTGGAAAGTTTGGAAGAAACCCAAGAAGGCGACATTGATTCAGGAGCAGCGAGCGATGAGGATGAGAAAAAGTACTTCCATGACCACGGCGATATTGTATTACAAGCATCGCAGGATAATATCGGCACTAACTTTTTGTGGTTTATAGAATCAAGCTCTATTTTCTCCGGAGGTCCGATCAGATTGAAAACTGACAAAGTGAGATTCAAGCATCTCAATAGTAGTGCTTATCTGCAAGCTCAAACAATTGAACATGCTGATAATGATGGAATGGTCAGCGAAAAATTTATTTTCACAACTACGATGGATCCGAATGAGTCTGGAACATTGTTTGACTTGATGGAGTTAATTAGTCCAGGGAAGTTCCTTAGTAATGCAAAAGCGCTGCAGTTTAGTCAAAATGGAGTATATATTGAGCGTGGTGATGTATTGGATGATGGTATGTATGAAATAAAAGGGGGAACGGATAAAACTACTGCTGTTAACCTTATTATATATCGGAACGATCGCAACAAAAAAGACAAGGACAGTCACACGGAACAAGAACAAAACTCTATTGGCAGTAAAGAACCTCTGGATGCATACACTGGTCTCTCTGCACGATCATATTTACGAAAGTATTTAACAATGACGGTTATTCCAAGGAATGACTCAACAAATACGTTGTGGCCCGCTGCCAGCAGAGGCGATATGGAATTCTTTGATATGACCATCAAACGATTAATTTTCTTTAGTCAAGGATTTCCAATATCTGCTCAAAATATCCAGTTGGGAATTGACAAAAGCGATCAAAATTTCAGAATTCAAAGGCAAAATATGCTTCGTGATCAAGGAATTGTGGAGGTAATATTACGTATGATTCACAAGCTTGTTCCAATTACAGAGAGGGTTGATTATATTAAGAATCTCCCCAAGAAAAAGAAGTCACCTGTATCCGAAAATGAATTGGCAGCATTAGATATGGGCCAGACGATTCTTAGCAAATGTTTCAACTTGCTTTATTATGTTATTTTGGATAACTCAGAAAATCAGATGTACGTAGCGGATTTTATGCCAGTACTATTGGCCCACTTAAGTTCCCAACCGATGGCAGGTAAATGTGTCACAGAGATGTTGAGTAAGAATATGGAATTACAGGAGACAAAGATTGGCACTAGAGAAATTCAAATCTTCGTAGATAAACTCCGCTCATCGAAAATGAATGCCATGTATTTGGAATTGCTCCAAGCGTGTTGCTCATGTGAAGGGGATGGTGTCGATGGAAACCAGTGCAAGGTTGCCACCCTTCTATTCAGCGATACTAATGACATTATCATTCAGTTGCATGCGGACTATGTTCGAACTACCCAAGTCTCATGGGAACAACCAAGCCTATATGTTACTTTGACTCCTGTTCCAGGCTCTCCTTTAAGGGGAGATATTTTAGTAACCAAGGGTCTTCCTCAATTGTCATTAGCATGGACAACTAATTCCATTGACTTTAGCCCTTTAGGTCTCTTCGGGAAATTATCCGTGAACGTGGAAGAGTTGTTTGGTGCCAACGCTGCAACGGTCGACGAGGGAGATGATAAAAGGTCTGGTATGGGTTTGGCGAAAAAGAATCAAGCCAAGAAGGCCTCGATGGAGCAAAAAATGGCAGTTGCCAATTACTTTGTCGCAGAAATGTTTTTAGGTGCAGAAATGTGTATGGACAGAAACTATATCGCCATGCATAAGTTGGACGAGTTATTCTCTTACGAAGTTTTAGCAACTGTTTTGAAACTTAATGTCTCAAGTAATCTCAAATCTGCTGCTGTTCGTTTGATGATGTGCTTGTATGTGGATCGTGATCCGCAGGCCACCAGCAAGATTCCATGCTTAACTCGAGCCTGGACAGACGTTGAAAAGTTTGAACAACCTCAACTGCCGTACGTTGATGCTGGTCGAAGGTATACGTTTGGATTAATACAGCAATGCATATCAGAGCATGTCCAGGCAATGGCAGGGAATCGATGGGATGAACTTTCTCGTCATATGCTAAAAATGCTGCGTACTTTGGTAGAATTTAACTTTTATGGAACGAATGAGCGGATGAAAGATGTTATAGGACCGTTGATTCAAGCACTTGACCGAAGAAATGTTTCATTCGATGGTATGTCTAAAGTGACTACTACA
>JACCEA010424008.1_pt1 | contig 18248 bp, 13 predicted proteins | sample 7449851 | NCBI WGS metagenome assembly JACCEA01 (sample SAMN15323453, study PRJNA562643) | freshwater metagenome | isolation source: river surface water | place: USA:Blue River Watershed | collected 2017-08-18
CGACCCGCGCGCTGTTTGCGTCTATCTGAATTTTGTCAATTGTGCAGTTGGAATCTGATACTTGAAAATCGTGTTGCTGAAGTCCAGTAATTACATCACTGATTGTCAGGTTGAACTCAATGACACTCGCGCTCACCTGGCTGCCGGTAAACGAAGTGACAGTTAGCAGCTGCTTATAACTAATTTCGATTCGGCCATCACCACTATTGACACCAGTTTGGTGCTGGACATTCAGCGTATGTTGTGCGCTCGCATAGGAAGAGCCGCCGCCTCCGCCGCCACCATCGGAACAACAGCTGTCATCGTCTGCTCCGCCGCCACCTCCGCCGTACCAACCGCCGCCGCCACCTCCACCACCGGCGTTGTAGCTGAAACCACCTCTACCACCCTGACCAAAACTGCCGGCAGTACCAGCACTGCCACCATTCGAATAGCCTGGGTTTCCACCACCAGTTTGAGAGCCGCCCTGACCACCGCCAGCTTGGCCGGAACCTCCCCATTCACCGACAAGACCACCACCGGCTCCACCCATCGCTCCAGCAAATCCACCGGATCCACCGCCGCCGCCTGCCACCACGACTCTTTCGTTCAAGCTCAATCCAAAGCGAATGTCGCTCGCTCCACCGCCGCTTCCTTCGTTGCCGCGAGCACCGGCAGTTGCCCCACCTCCGTTGAAGCCACCAGCGACATTGGCCCCTTCGATGCCTCTTCCTCCAACAAAGATAAAAATCTGGGACGGTAAATTTCTGACGGTTGCCGTGACTGAGCCTCCTGCCCCTCCCCGACCACCCGCAGCACCGTAAAGTCGAACCTGAATCTCGGTTATCCCAGTTGGAACTGCCCAGGTTTGATGGCTGCCGGTGTACTGAAAGGTTTTTGTGCAAATACCATTTACGCAAACCTCATTGGCTTGGGAAGGCATTGGTAAAAGAGTTGCAGAGGATAAGAGAGCAATTAGTAGTACATTTCTAAATTTCATGCAGGCAAAATAAAACTCCCCGCAGTTTTCTGCAGGGAGTTTTCCACAACCTAGTTTGGCTGGATAATCAGGCCATCCGTGCCTTCATATTTTCAGCCAGAGTTGCCATAAATTCCTCGGTGGTTTCCCAAGCCTGCCCCGGTCCCACCAAAGCTGAAAGGTCCTTGGTCATGTGACCTGCTTCTACTGTCTTGATTACGACATCCTCTAAAGTCTTAGCAAAGTTATCCACTTCTGGAGTGCCATCCAACTTCGCGCGGTGCATAAGTCCCCGGGTCCAAGCAAAGATAGATGCAATGGGATTGGTGGATGTCTTCTCACCTTTTTGCCACTGACGGTAGTGGCGAGTCACAGTTCCATGGGCCGCTTCAGCCAAAGCGGTCTTTCCATCTGGGGTTGAAAGGACTGAGGTCATCAGGCCCAGTGAGCCAAAGCCTTGAGCCACGGTGTCAGACTGAACGTCGCCATCGTAGTTCTTGCAAGCCCAGACGTAGCCGCCCTCCCACTTCAGAGCCGACGCCACCATGTCGTCGATTAGCCGGTGCTCGTAGGTCAGCCCTGCTGCTTCAAACTTGGCCTTGTATTCAGTGTCGAAGATTTCTTGGAAGGTGTCCTTGAAGGCGCCATCGTAGGCCTTCAAGATCGTGTTTTTAGTGGACATGTAAACAGGGAAGCCACGGGATAGTCCGTAGTTGAAAGATGATCTTGCAAAATCCTTGATTGAGTCGATGTAGTTATACATACCCATCGCAACTCCACCCGTTGCTGGATATTCGGCAACCGTCATGGTTTGGGCTGGTGAGCCATCGGCTGGGGTATAGGTGATTGTGACGGTTCCTGCACCAGGAACTTTGAAGTCAGTGGCTTTGTACTGGTCGCCGTGGGCGTGACGACCAATCACAATCGGCTTGGTCCAGCCTGGAACCAGTCTTGGAATGTTTGAAATGATAATTGGCTCTCGGAAAACTACCCCACCAAGGATGTTTCGGATTGTCCCGTTCGGGCTCTTCCACATCTTTTTCAGACCAAATTCTTCTACTCGTGCCTCATCCGGAGTGATAGTTGCGCACTTTACTCCGACGCCGTGTTTGCGAATTGCGTTCGCCGCGTCAATGGTTACCTGATCATCGGTTGCATCACGATTCTGAATTGACAAGTCGTAGTAATCAATTTCCACATCCAGAAATGGAAGTATTAGTTTGTCTTTGATTTCCTGCCAGATAATTCTGGTCATCTCGTCACCATCAAGGTCGACCACTTTGCCGACTACTTTGATTTTGCTCATCATGCTCCTGAAACTGCCCTTACCGATTGGAATGAACCCCAATCCTATCGGCTACCATTGCTGCTATGCGCGCTGCAAGAACTATCGCCCTGTTGACTACTAGCCTGCTGCTACTGTCAGGCTGTTCAACAAAGCAAGACCAACCCTTTAGTTCGCAAGTTGGGCTGCAATTATTTATGTGGCCCTGGCAGTCCGTAGCAAGCGAGTGCGAGGGTCTTGGGAATCAAGGCATTGACTGGGTTTTAGTTTCTCCTCCGCAAGAGCACATTGTTGGCTCAGCTTGGTGGACGGTTTACCAACCGGTGAGTTACCAACTGCAGTCAAGGCTCGGAAACAGATCTGACTTTGAAAACATGGTCAAAACATGTGATCAAGCTGGCGTAAACGTTTTAGTAGATGTTGTGATCAATCACATGACTGCTCAAGATTCTGGCATTGGTTTTGCTGGCACCAGCTTTGAAAAGTACAACTACCCTGGCCTCTATGGGCCGGAAGACTTTCATAACTGTGGACTAACGGCTGGTAACTCAATTGAAAACTATGGTGATGCCAAACAGGTTCAAACTTGTGAACTACTGGGCCTTAGTGACCTAGACCAATCAAGACCAAATGTTCAAACAACAATCGTTGGCTTCCTCAATGACCTGCTGAATCTTGGGGTGACCGGTTTCCGCATCGATGCTGCCAAGCATATTGCTCCATCCGATCTGGAGCCCATAGTTTCTGCCTTGCCAGAAGAGACCATCTTCTTGCTGGAAGTGATTCGCGGAGCCGGTGAGCCGATTCAACCAGAGCAGTACTCAAATCTTGGTTATATCTGGGAGTTTGACTACGCCCGCAGCATGCGCTCCTACTTTGAAGACCAACTCATTGGCTACATTGATCCAGCAACCAGGTTTGACTCATATCTACCGAGCGACCGAGCAATTTCTTTCATTTCTAACCATGACACCGAACGAAACAGCCAGGCTTTAAATTTCAACTACCAGCGCGAATTTGAGCTAGCAACTTCGCTAATGCTGGCTGAGCCCTATGGCACCCCAATGCTCTACTCCTCTTATTACTTCTTCGACTATGACGCAGGTCCCACCGAAGAAAATGGCTTGGTCACTGCGGTTGCTTGCCCGACAAATCCAACATCTGACAATAGCTATGAGGATCGGGATTGGATTTGTCAGCATCGCTGGGCGTCAGTCGAAAAAATGATTCGGTTTAGGGATTTGGTGGACCAAACAGCAGTAGTTAACACCGTGCAGACTGAAAACCTTTTTGGCTTTGAGCGAGAGGGGAAGGGCTTCTTCATAGTCAATGTCTCCCCTGAAGCCGAAGAAACCGTTGAGGCTCAAACCACTCTGCCCGATGGTAGCTATTTGGATTTGCTCAGTGACGAGGTCTTCGAAGTAAATGCCGGGAAAATTACGCTTACCCTGAAACCGCTATCCGCAATTGCTCTGGTGAAAAACTAAACCAGTGATTCTTTCCAGGCCTTGTAAAGCCGGGCAAACTTTCCTGTACCTGCAGCTAGAGCTGTGGGCGACCCATCTTCAATAATCTCGCCACCTTCCATCACCAAAACTCGGTCAGCGATTGCAACGGTAGATAAGCGGTGGGCAATTATCACAGCAGTTCGACCAGCCAACAGGCTCTTCAGCCCCAGCTGCACCATCCGCTCGGATGGAATGTCCAAAGACGAAGTTGCTTCATCCAGAATCAGTACTGCGGGATTTGCCAAAAAAGCTCGTGCGAAGGAAATTAGCTGACGCTGCCCAGCCGAAACTCGACCACCGCGCTTATTTACATCGGTGTCATAACCTTCGGGCAGGTTGGAAATAAATTCATGGGCGCCAACAGCCTTGGCCGCTGCGATCACCTCTTCAATAGAAGCATCGGGTCGACCAAGTTGAATGTTTTCGATGACGGTTCCTGAGAACAGATAAGCCTCTTGGGTAACCATCACAATCTCGCGCCGCAAATCACGATTGGCGATGTCGCGCAGATCAACACCATCAATCAAGACCTTGCCCTCGGAGGGGTCATAGAAGCGAGCGATCAACTTGGCAAGTGTCGACTTACCCGCGCCGGTAGTGCCAACTAAAGCAATGGTTTGGCCAGCTGGAATAGTCAGATCAAACTTCTTCAGGATTACTGGACCGGTCGAGTATTGAAATTGCACTGCATCAAATACCACTTCGCCCTTGGCGCTAGCTAGGGCCACAGGTTGAGTTGGTTCAGGAACTGACGGCTCTTCTTCTAGAACTCCTGAGATTTTCTCCAGTGCTGCAGCCGCTGATTGGTAGGAGTTATAGAAAATTGCAATTTCTTCCATTGGATCAAAGAATCTCCTGGCATACAAAATTGCTGCAGTCAAAACCCCAATTCCCAGTGAACCCTCCAGAACCCGGTAACCACCGAACAGCAAGATGGCGGCAACCGTGATGTTGCCGATCATGATCAGCCCTGGATCATAAATACCAAAGAGTTGAATCAGGTGAGCATTGTGCTTTCGGTAATCCTCAACCAAACCACCAAAGTGTTGCTCGTTTCGCTTTTCCTTTCTAAAAGCCTTAACAGCCCTAATTCCAGTCATTGTCTCAACGAAATACTGAATCAAGCGGCTGGAGGCAACGCGCTGTTTGCGATAGCCGCGATTGGTTTTGACCTGGAACCAGCGGGTCAAAATGCCAAGGGGTAATAGTGCTCCAAGCAAAATCAAGAAGGAGGTTGGATCCAGGATGAATAGTGCTACGGCAGTGAAGGTCATGAATAGACCACCGATAACTAGCTCGTTCAGACCGCCAGAAAGTAGCTCCGCGATTGACTCAAGGTCAGAGGTCTGTCTTGCAATAACTCGGCCTGCCGTATATCTCTCGTGGAATTCAACGGAAAGTTTTTGAGTGTGAACAAACATGCGATTGCGCAAATCAAAAAGCATCTGCTGAGCTAGTCGTGCGGTCAGCATGAGGAAGAGATAGGTCAAAATAGAGGTCGACAGGGCTGCGGATAAATAAACACCCACAACTATCCACAACTCGCTGTATTGACTTGTGATTGCTTTCGGTAGCGCCCAATCAATTCCCAGTGCAATCAGGGCAGGTCCGGCAACTCGTAGCGCGGTTGAAATGACGCCAAGCAGAATTGCCAAATAGATTCTTGCCTTGATTGGCCTAAGCAGTGAGCTGAGCAGTTTGCGTGAGCGTGCCCGAACATACTTGGATTCTTCCTTAGTTAGATCGGTTCTCTCCTCGTCGTTAGTGCCGTACATGCTCATAGGTTCACCTCCCGCTCTTTTTGCTCAGCGTCCAGGGAGGTAATGACATATCGGTAGTGCTCAGAGCTGCGCAGCAGCTCTTGATGAGTGCCAAATGCTGTGATGCGACCGTCTTCCATCAGTGCAACTTTGTCTGCCAACATCACCGTGGAAGGACGGTGCGCGACGATGAGGGCGGTGGTGTCCTTCAAAACATGCCGGAGCGCATCTTCAACCATTGCTTCGGTATCAACATCCAACGCTGAAAGTGGATCATCCAAAACAAGAATTTTCGGCTTGGCAGCAACAGCCCGGGCGAGAGCCACTCTCTGACGCTGGCCACCAGAGAGTGAGAGGCCCTCTTCTCCTATGGTGGTGTCGAGGCCGTTAGGCAAGTCATAGGCGAACTGGGCTTGGGCGATTTCAATCGCCTGTCTTAGATCTTCATCAGTGGCATCCGGATTACCAAGCAGAATATTTTCGCGAACGGAAGATGAAAACAAAGTTGCATCTTCAAAGGCCATGGCTATCAGGGTTCTCAGGTGCGCGCGACTGAACTGCCTGATGTCTACTCCGTCGATGGTGATGGAGCCACCGGTCACATCGTAAAGGCGAGTGGTGAGAGCAGTGAGAGTGGTTTTACCACATCCAGTCAGTCCAATCAGTGCAACAGATTGTCCTGGCTCAATCCTTAGATTGATGCCCCTGAGCAGTTCACCATCCGGGCTTTCGACATCTGGAAATTGAAACCGTACGTCTTTGAATTCGAGTAGTCCTGTGGGGTTTGATAAAACAGCTGGATTTTCTGGATCGACAATTTTGTTTTCGCTATCCATAACTTCAAAAAAGCGCTCAGTTGCAGTTCTAGCTTCGAGCGTGAAGGAAAGTAGGAATCCAAGTGATTCAGTTGGCCAACGAAGAACAATTGCTGTTGCAAAGAAAGCAACCAGGGCCCCAACTGTCATTTCTCCCTGCGAGACCAGCCATATGCCAGCCAGCATGGATAAGCCAATTGCCAACTCCGGAATCATTATTAGGTAGAGCCAAATGTTGGCAACCGCCTTTGCTTTTTTCAGCTCAGTCGATCTCAGCTCGGTAGCCTGCGAAGAAAACTGACTCGCAGCAAAACTCCCGCGACCAAAAGACTTAAGCACTCGAACGCCGTGAACAGCCTCTTCGACTCGGGTTGCCAAGTCGCCAGACTGATCCTGGCTCAGCCTTGCAACGACGTTGTATTTGCCCTCGAAGAGAAAACCAGCTACCCAAATTGGAATTGTCGCCACAAAGAAAATCAGTCCAAGCCAAAGATTGAAGGTGAAGAGAATTGCTAGGCCAACCATTATCGTGATTAGGTTTGCCGTGAAGAGAACCAGCCCAAAACTCAGCCATCTTCTAATTAAGCTCAGATCGGAAATTGCTCTTGAAAGCAGCTGACCCGATGGCCAACGATCATGAAAAGCAACTGGCAAGTCCTGCAGCTTTTCATAGAGAGCATTGCGCATGCCGGCCTCTACAAAGGTACCCGGGGTAAGAACCAACCAGCGCCGCAGCAAGACAAAGAGAGCTTCTGCAATACCGAGCGCCAGAATCAGTCCAACTGCCGGTAACAGTGCATCGAGCCCTCCCCCTACCAGCGAGTTCACAAGACCCTGTAGCAGCTGAGGAATAGCTAAAGCAAACATATGCGCTGAAATGGCAGCCACGACTCCCAGGAAAATTCTGGGTAAGGCTTTTTTGGCATACGGGACTAATCGCCAGAGAACTCTAAAAGTCCCCTTTTCGGAATTTTGCATTTATCTCTTCCGCTGGACTGGCCAGCCCTACAGACTAGCAAAAATCCAAGGCAAGAAATCACTAATGAAAGAAGTGTCGTTCGCCAGTGAAATACATCGTGATACCAGCGTTCTTGGCAGCAGCAATTACTTCTTCATCTCGAACACTGCCGCCAGGTTGAACAACTGCCCGAACACCAGCCTCAATCAGCACAGCTAGTCCGTCAGCGAAAGGAAAAAAGGCGTCTGACGCAGCAACGGTGCCATTTGCTCTGATTCCTGCCCGCGACACCGCTAGCCGACAAGAATCCAAGCGATTTACTTGTCCCATGCCAATTCCAACCGCGGCTTGATGATTAGCCAAAACAATTGCATTTGACTTTACGGATCTGACTGCACACCACGCAAATTGCAAATCTCGCATGGTTTCCTCATCCGCTGCTGGCCCGCAAACTAATTCCCACTTTGAATTAGCTAATTTGGCAAAGTCATCTGGCTGCTGGACAAGCATTCCGCCAGAAATCTGACGAAGCTCTTGGCCGGGCAACTGGTAGTCAACTGGAAGCTGCAGGATTCGAAGATTTTTCTTTCGCTTGAGTATTTCTAAGGCTGATGCTTCGTAGTCCACAGCCGCAATCACTTCGGTGAAGACATCGGCGATGGCCTCTGCCATAGCCGCAGTAACTTTCCGATTAGCAGCAATCACCCCGCCGTATGCTGAAACTGGATCGGTTTCATGGGCTTTTTTGTAAGCATCCAGTATCAGATCATTACCCTCAGAGCCCACCGCCAGACCGCAAGGATTGGCATGTTTGATGATGGCAACTGCTGGTTCAGAAAAGTCATAAGCGGCCCTGAGGGCAGCTTCGGTGTCAACATAGTTGTTGTAAGACATTTCCTTACCGCCGAGCTGATGAGCGCTGGCGAGTCCGCTACCACTGCCATCAAAGAAAATTGCGGCTGATTGATGAGAGTTTTCGCCATAGCGCAAATTTGACTTTTTCTGATAGCTCAAGTTAATGAAATTGCCTTTAGCCATCCAAGTTGCAATTGCACCATCGTAAGAAGCAGTGTGCTGAAATGCTTCGAGTGCTAATTCACGACGAAACTCATCGGTGGTGCCACCGGCACCAATCATTTCAAGCAGCTGTGAGTATCTTTGGGGGTTGACCACTACGGCAACATTTGCATGGTTCTTGGCAGCGGCTCTCACCATTGCTGGCCCCCCGACATCAATTTGTTCAATAATCTCTGCATCGGAAGCGCCAGCTGCAACAGTTTGCTGAAATGGATATAAATTCACCACAATCAGCTCAAATGGACGAAAGCCAAACTCAGCCAGTTGATCGCGATGAGATGACAGGCGCAGATCCGCCAAAATGCCAGAGTGGATTGCCGGATGAAGAGTCTTTACTCTGCCATCAAAAGACTCGGGAAAGCCGGTAATCGCAGACACCTCTGTGACTGAAATTCCGCTGTCTGCAATCTGCTTTGCGGTTGAGCCAGTTGAGACAATTTCAACCCCAGCCTTAGCCAAACCCTGGGCAAGTTCAATTAGCCCTGTCTTATCCGAAACTGAAATTAGAGCACGCTTGATGGCAATCATTTGGCGTCCTCCAGTAGTCGAATCTTTCCCTCGGCAATTCCGCGAACAACTTCAACCAGCTGCTCCCGCTCTACTTCCTTAATCATTTCGTGCAATTGCGCTTCACTAACGCCCGGCGGAATCGAAATTTCTCTCTGCCGAATAACCGGCCCCGTGTCGACACCCTCATCGACGAAGTGTACGGTGGCGCCAGTTACGTTTACCCCGGCCGCCAGAGTATCCCGGACCGCGTGGGCTCCTGGAAATGCCGGAAGTAGCGATGGATGAATGTTGATGATCCTGCCCGAAAATGCCCTAACCACACTTGGTGGCAACACTCTCATAAACCCAGCCAGGACAACCAGATCGGGCTTGTGATACTGAATTGAATGAATCAGCAAGTCTGCCCATTGATCCTTGGAAGAAAACTTCGCTGGCTCTAAAACAAATGTGGATATGCCGAATAGCTCAGCATGTTCTAGGCCCGCAGCTGGTCGATCGGCCCCAACTGCTCTAACCCTGGCTGGAAAAAGAGGATTGTCACAAGCCTCTAATAGCGCTCGCAGGTTTGAACCCGAGCCTGAAATTAGAGCGACAATGGTGAGCACGGGCAAAGTCTACTTTCGGTCGGTGCCCTGCGGCCTGAGAACAACCAATGACACCAAAAACACTGGCACCAGTACCTCAACAAAAATGACTGCGGCAACCTGAATCGGGTTAATTCCAACTTCTGAGAAACGACCAGGTCCTAGGCTTCCACTTGCCAACACCGCAAGGGCAAAGGAAATTGCCGCTGAAGTAAGTGCTGAAAACACAGCGAGCACCGCCGCTGCCGAAAAGCTGGTTGCAAACTCCCAGCGCATCTTCTGAGTGGACTTCCTTGCCAGCAAGGTTGCAATCATTGCGGCAATAACGGGTAACAGGGCAAAAATTATCCCTCTGTCAAATCCGCCAGTTGGCAGCACTGCAAAAATCGGAAGCGCGGGAAGTGGGCCGAGCTGCGATGCAAGTGGTGACACATATGAACCTGCGCCAATTGAAAAACCCGCACCGGAGATCCATGCCACACCATAAACAATTAGGTTGGGAAGTAGCGCCAGTTGACCAAGGGTCAAAACTAAACCACCCAAAAAGCTCAGGCTCAAAGCTTGGTAGAGACGCAAAACTTCAACCCAGCCAGCGATTAGAGAAACCATCATGAGCAGCGATGAAACCATGAGGAGGAAAACGACTACGGCACTGCCAATCCTTAGCGCTGGCAGCGCAGAGGTTGAAATACTCCAGTGCAGCCTAGAAATCTGGCTGGCTACTTTTTCTCTCACCCACATACGCTCGGGTGCTTCAATCTGATTGGCACCAGCAACAAGTTCAAAACGCTTTCCTGAAACAGACGAAATGAATAGCAAGCCACCGAAAAAGATTGCTGGTCTAAATAACGGATCCCATTCCCCAACAATCACTACAGGATTTGCAATCAGCAAACTCAGGCCGTAAGAGGCTGTTCCGAATGAAAGCGCTCCGCCTAACCAGGCTGGCCAGAGTGACGAAGCAGCCGAAAGCCGGTGACCAATTCGAATGATCATTAGCGCCATGACGAGAGTCAGACCAAGTGGAAGAAATGCAACAGTAAATGAATCAAATGAAATTCCGACTATTTCACCTGCACCGATGTTGATAGGTACACCTACCGACAACAAAAACGCATACCCCGCAACCTGCAAAGTCGCAATCCAGTCCACCGAACCGTCGCCTTCGATTAGCCAAGCAAGCGTAAGGGGTACTAGCACTAGACCAACTACCGAGGCAAGAATGATCAGCGCTTGTAGCGCTGCTATTCCAAAGCTGAGTGCCCGATTCACTTACGGCAGCTTGCTGATGATTTCTCGCATTAGCTGCGCGGTTTCAGAAGGGGTCTTTCCGACCTTGACGCCTACTGCTTCAAAAGCTTCCTTCTTAGCCTGCGCAGTGCCAGCAGAACCAGAAACAATTGCCCCAGCGTGTCCCATGGTTTTTCCTTCTGGAGCAGTAAATCCGGCAACATAGGCAACTACTGGTTTGGTGACATGTTTAGCGATGTAAGCGGCTGCCTTCTCCTCGGAGTCGCCTCCAATCTCGCCAATCAAAACAATCGCCTTAGTCTCTGGGTCTTTTTCAAAAGCCTCGAGCGCGTCAATGTGGGTAGTGCCAATAACTGGATCTCCACCAATTCCAATGGCGGTAGAGAAACCGATGTCCCTTAGTTCAAACATCATTTGATAAGTCAAGGTTCCAGACTTGGAAACTAAACCAATCGGTCCACGGCCTGTGATGTTGGAAGGAGTAATTCCGGCATTGGATTGTCCCGGAGAAATGATGCCTGGGCAGTTCGGACCAATCAGTCGAGTCTTTTTTCCCTTTTCTACGTTGTAGGCCCACGCAGTCGCGCTGTCGTGGACTGGAATACCCTCGGTGATTGCGACCGCCAGCGGAATCTCCGCGTCAATAGCTTCGATGATGGCTGCTTTAGCAAAGGCTGGCGGAACAAAAATCACGCTGACGTTTGCACCGGTTTTATCCATCGCCTCTTTCACACTGCCAAAAACCGGCAGCTGCTTTCCCTCAACCTCAACACTCTCACCGGCTTTCTTGGGATTTACTCCACCGACTATGTTGCTGCCACCTGCCAGCATGCGCTGAGTGTGCTTCATTCCCTCGGCACCGGTCATGCCTTGGACAATAATCTTGGAATTAGCGTCTAAGTAAATTGCCATTTCGTCTCCCTAGCTCGCTAGCTTCGCAGCCTGGTCAGCGCCGTCGTCCATGGTGTCAGCCAAAGTGACAAGCGGATGATTGAAGTCCTTCAAGATTTTTCTTCCCAGCTCTACATTGTTGCCATCAAGCCTTACAACCAGTGGTTTAGTGGCCTTAGCTCCAAGAGTGTTGAGGGCCCCAACAATTCCATTGGCAACAGCGTCGCAGGCGGTAATGCCACCAAAGACGTTTACGAAAACACTCTTTACTTGCGGATCATTCAAAATCACATCTAGGCCAGCGGCCATGACTTCAGCCGAAGCACCGCCACCAATGTCGAGGAAGTTAGCTGGCTTGACTCCGCCGTGTCTTGCACCTGCATAGGCAACAACATCGAGGGTTGACATAACCAGCCCGGCGCCATTTCCAATGATTCCAACCTCGCCATCAAGTTTGACGTAATTCAAATCCATCTCTTTTGCTCTAGCCTCTAGCGGATCGAGCTGGTCTCGTTCCAACTCAGCGCGCTGATGGCGGAATTCGGCATTGTCATCCAGTGAAACTTTGCCATCCAGGGCCAGAATCCTGCCGTCCTTGGTTTTGACCAAAGGATTCACCTCAACCAGAGTGGCGTCTTCTTTTCGAAATACTTCGTAGAGCTTTACAAAGACATTTGCCACTTCATCAACCAGTTCGGCTGGGAAGTTTGCCGCTTTCGCAATCTCAACCGCCTTTGCTTTGTCGATGCCAGTCACGGCTGAAACCTCCACCTTGGCCAGCGCCTCGGGGCGCTCGACGGCAAGTTGTTCAATTTCCATGCCACCCTCAACGCTGCACAGAGATAGGAAGGTGCGGTTTGAACGATCCAGTAATACCGAGAAGTAGTACTCCTTTTCAATTTCCGCCGCTTGCGCGACCATAACCCGCTTGACGATGTGGCCCTTGATGTCGAGTCCCAGAATCGCACTAGCCTTCTCTCTGGCCTCATCTGGATTGGTGGCAACCTTGACTCCACCCGCTTTACCGCGGCCACCAATTTTCACCTGTGCTTTAACAACCACGGTCCCGCCGATGGCTCGTGCTGCCGCTTCGGCCTGCTCTGGGGTGTCGGCAATTTTGCCTGCTAGAACTGGCACTCCGTATTGCTCGAATAAATCGCGTGCTTGATACTCAAATAGATCCACAGTGAATTCGTTTCCTAAAGAAGAACGGGGTAAGTCTAGCGAAACCGCTAGGCCTAATCAGGCACTAAAGCTTGGTAATTGGTGCCATTTTGGTTAGCAGGCGTTTGGTAAGGCCGTTGTCAAAGCGCACTTCGGCAACTTGTTTCGGACCCTCCCCGCTGACTGCGAACACACTGCCCTCGCCAAAGCTCTCGTGAGAGATTCTCTCTCCCACCGCGAGCTGCATGTCTTGGTTATCTCGAATGCTGGTGGTAGTGATTGCGCCTTGCCACTTTCTGGTGGGTGCTTCACTGACACTGCGCTGCTGCCCCTGCTGCTCAATCAACTCAGCTGGGATGTCGGAGAGAAAGGATGAGGGTAGGAAGTTAGAGGTATTGCCAAAGAGTGTTCGTTGCAGAGCGTGTGAGAGGTGGAGTTTCTTGCGCGCTCTCGTCATGCCCACATACATCAGCCTGCGCTCTTCGTGTAAACCACCTGGTTCATCAAATGCTCGAATGTGCGGGAGGGTTCCCTGCTCGCAGCCGATAATGAAAACATTGTCGAATTCAAGACCTTTGGCCGTATGTAAAGTCATCAGCGATAAGTTGCCCGATTCATCCTCCAGCTCGTCTTGAGCACTGGCCAGAGTAATCTCAGCAAGGTAATCAACCACTGTCCCCTGTGGAAAATCCTTCTGCCAGTCATAAAGCTGACCAAGCAGCGCATCAAGGTTTTCAATGCGCGCCTCATCCTGCGGATCTCTGCTGAGCTCTAACTCTGTTCGATAGCCACTTCGAATAAGGGCTTGCTTTAGAACATCCGCTGGTCCCTCGGTTGCGCTCATCGCATCAAGCTCATTTAGCAAGTTGCCAAACTGCTCTACCGCAGTCGTTATCTTCGGACCTAAACCAAGTTCGCTGACTCTAAGCAGCGCTTGCCGCAGTGATAACTCGTTCTTCCTAGCAAACTGAGCGATCTTTGCTTCGGTCTTTTCGCCGATTCCCCTGGCTGGGGTATTGATAATTCTTCGAATGGCTTCATCATCGCTGACATTGGCTATGGCGGCTAAGTAGGACAGAGCGTCCTTGATTTCCTTTCGCTCAAAGAACTTCAGGCCACCGACCACTATGTAAGGAACGCGCTGGGCCTTCAGCTCGTTTTCTAGCGAGAGAGTGAGCGCGTTGGTGCGATAGAGAACTGCCATGTCTCGATAATTCGCACCCTGCTCGTGGGCAGTTTTTATTTCATCCACAACGAACGCCGCCTCGTTGCGCTCGTCAAATGCAGTGAAGAGCGTTATGCGATCTCCACTGCCGGAGTCTGTCCAGAGATTCTTGGCTGGCCGGTAGGGATTTTGCGCAATCACAGCGTTCGCAGCCGAGAGAATGTTCTGAGTTGAGCGGTAGTTCTGCTCAAGCAAAATCGTGCTTGCCCCTACGAAGTCGCGTTCAAACTCTGTGATGTTTCTAATGTCTGCGCCACGAAATGCATAAATGGATTGATCCGAGTCACCCACTACCGTGAGGTCTGCCGGCGGGAGTTGTTCACCAGTTTTCTCATCAAAGATAGCGTGCTCTTTGGGCAGCGGTTTTGTTAGCTCCCGAATCAATGCATACTGTGCGTGGTTGGTGTCTTGATACTCGTCAATCAAAATATGGCGAAACTTTTTTTGGTATCTGGCTCTTACTTCGGGAAATGCGCGGAATAAATGAACAGTCTCGCAAATCAGATCATCAAAATCGAAAGCATTGTTGCGCAAAAGCTCTGCTTGATAGGCCGAGTAAACATCGGCAATGATTCGCTCTCTTGGGTTAGAGCGGTCGATGTTTCTTGCAAAGTCATCAGCGTCTTTAAGTTCATTTTTGGCATTTGAAATAACTGATGCAGCAACCTGAGGCTTGACATCACCATCATCTGCGCCAGCTTCTCGCAGCAACCTTCTGAGCAGGGCCCTACTATCTCCGGTGTCATAGACGGTGAAGCTGGAGCTATGACCCAGCCGCTCTGCCTCCCGTCGAAGAATTTGCAGACAAGCGGAGTGAAAGGTTCGAATCCACATCCCCTCACTGACCTGGCCCAATAACTCCTCAACCCGCTGCTTCATTTCATTAGCGGCTTTATTGGTAAATGTGATGGCAAGAATCTGCGAGGGCCAAAGTTCTTTGGTAGATAAAAGGTGAGCGATGCGATGGGTAAGCACCCGGGTCTTACCAGAACCAGCACCTGCAACAATCAGCAAGGCTGGGCCTCGATACAGCACGGCAGCTCGCTGCTGGGGATTTAGTTTTTCCAGCAGCTCATCGGGACTTACATTGCCGAGCACTAAAGAAGCCTAAGTGAGCGATCGGACGACATCGATCATCAGATCTGGCTGGTCACAAAAGATGCCATCGACACCTGTTTTGGCCAATCGCGCAAACCACTGCCCCACCTCGCCCTCGGCGGTTTCAATTCGAGCAGTGTAGGTGTACATCAATAAACCACGCTGCTTAGTTCTTTCCACCAAGTCACTGCCTAAAACCATCGAGTAGTGAACAGACAGACCATCAAAAGTTTCGGCTATTTCATCAAGCAATTCATCTGTTAGCTTCTCGAAACCAGCCGGCAACATATCCGGAGCGGACAAAAATACATACTTCGCCTGATTGCCAATTCGCTGCTTTGCCTCGCGAAGCACAGAAAATTCAAATGCTTCAATTGTTAACTTCAGGCCTCGCTCAGCGGCTCTGCAGTTTTCAATCACTTCCTTCACTGCACCAACCAGATCCATCCCGGCTTCCCGGTAGTGCTTACCGTACTTCAGCTCAATAATGAGATGCTTGCCATCGAACTTCGGATTGTTAAGTAGCTCGCTCAGCGTCGGAATTTTGTAACGGCCATTATGGCTAGCAGATTCTTTACGATCTGGGTAGCGCTCAGTTGCCCGAACAACTGAGAGCTGAGAGAGGTTCAGCTCATCAACAATAAATGAGGGAAGCTGCTGGGATGCAATGTCGGTGGTGAGAGAAAAATCTCGATCATGCCGAATTATCGGCACGACATCTTTTGTGAGCACTACGTCAAATTCGATTGCGCTGCAGCCAAGCCCAAACGCAAGCTCGAACGACTCCATCGTATTTTCTGGCAGATAGCCGCAGGCGCCGCGGTGACCAAAAACCTCCACGACTATTCCCACTCGATGGTTCCAGGGGGCTTAGATGTGATATCGAGAACCACGCGATTTACGCCCTCGACTTCGTTGGTAATGCGGTTAGAAATCTTTGCTAGCAGCTCGTAGTCAAGTCTGGACCAGTCCGCTGTCATGGCATCTTCCGAAGAAACAGGTCGTAAAACAATCGGGTGGCCATAGCTACGACCATCTCCCTGAACGCCAACCGACCTAACATCGGCCAATAGCACAACTGGGCATTGCCAAATGTTTTGGTCCTGGCCCGCCTTGGTCAGCTCCTCGCGCACAATTGCATCCGCTTTTCTAAGCAGATCTAGCCTCTCCTTGGTAACCTCACCGACTATTCGAATGCCAAGACCGGGTCCTGGAAACGGCTGCCGGGAAACTATTTCTGCTGGCAGTCCCAGCTCGGCACCAATTGCTCTGACTTCATCTTTAAATAAGGTTCGAAGTGGTTCGATCAGTTCAAATTGGAGATCATCTGGCAGGCCACCAACGTTGTGATGGCTCTTGATGCCAGCGGTCGCCCCACCACCCGACTCAACCACATCCGGATATAGAGTTCCCTGCACCAAAAACTTAATTGGAGTGTTGTCTTTCTTGGCCTCGGCAACCAGCTTTCGCTCGGCCTCCTCGAATGTGCGAATGAATTCGCGGCCGATGATCTTGCGCTTTTGCTCGGGCTCGCTGACTCCCCGCAGCGCGGTCAGGAACTTTTCCTCAGCATTCACAACCACCAGTTTGATTCCAGTGGCTGCCACGTAGTCGCGCTCTACCTGCTCAGCCTCGCCCGCTCGCAATAGACCATGATCAACGAACACGGCGGTGAGCTGGTCACCAACTGCCTTGTGAACTAGCGCTGCTGCGACCGCCGAATCAACTCCACCAGAAAGACCACAAATTACCCTGGCAGAACCAACCTGGGAACGGATTTTTTCGACCTGTTCAGCAATCACGTTGCCCGAGGTCCAAGTGGGCTGCAAGTCTGCTGCTTTGTAAAGGAAATTCTCCAACACACGCTGACCCTGCTCAGAGTGTTTTACCTCTGGATGCCACTGCACGCCATAAATCTTTTTCTCTTTGGATTCAAAGGCAGCAACCGGGGTGGTTTCGGTTGATGCAAGTACTGCAAAGTCCTTGGGTGCATGCATAACCTGATCGCCGTGGCTCATCCAACAAACTTGCAGATCCGGTTGCCCAGAAAGCAAAACACCACTGTTTGAGATGACCAGCTTTGTTGCACCGTATTCGCGCTTGCCAGTTTTATCAACCCTTCCGCCCAGAGTTTGAGCCAGAATTTGAAAACCGTAGCAAATGCCCAGCATTGGAATCCCAAGCTCCAAAATCTTTGGATCTAGCTTTGGTGAGCCTTCCTCATAAACACTCGCTGGACCACCGGAGAGAATAATGGCAGCTGGATCTTTCGCTTTTACTTCTTCAGCTGAAATGTTGTGGTGAACAATCTCTGAGTAAACATGTGCTTCACGAACGCGCCTAGCAATCAATTGGGCGTATTGAGCACCAAAATCAACTACTAGGACCGGTTTCACTTCTCTAGCTCCCTAAGCTGTTGCTCGGCCAGTTTGGCAAACTTTGCTTCGGTGTAGAAACTCAGAAACGGAAAAATCCCACCCAGAGCAATGAACAAAAATCTAGTGACTGGCCAGCGCATCAGTGTCCAGATTCGAAAGTCTGCCAGCAGATAGACCACGTAGAGCCAGCCGTGGACAATCAAAATCAACACCGTGAGATTGATTCCGGTGGTCGGTAAACCTTCCCCCTCAACTCCATAGCTTTCGAAGGTAATGAAGCCGTTTGGGCCAAGTAGCCAGAGATCAAATCCCAAGAAAGGAAGCCTTCTAATGCCCCAGGTGACCATCAAAAGCAACAGAAAGACACCTGTTATATAAGAGGAGACCTTATAAAAACGCAGGGTTGAGCGAATCTGAGGAATTTGCGAGGGAAGCGGTGCCGACATAAGGCAAAGTCTAGCTAGCTAGCAAGCTCAGCTTCGCAAGAGCAATTGACTTCGCCTCGTCCGAGGTCTTCGCCTCTAAAACAGCAAGATAGATCTCCCTGGCTTGGGCCTGGTCCAGTGACGACAGGGCGGTTCTGACAGCCCCCACCTGGGAGCGAGATGATGACACCGAATCAAATCCCATGCCAGCTAGCACAACTGCGAATGCTGGATCGGATGCGCTTTCTCCGCAGACACCGGAGTAAATCGAAACTGCCTTGCACTCTTTAGCAATCTCACTCAGCGCTCGAATCAAGGCAGGCTGCCAAGGATTCAGCAGACTGCCCAGGCTTGGGTGAAG
>JACCEA011355418.1_pt1 | contig 18243 bp, 14 predicted proteins | sample 7449851 | NCBI WGS metagenome assembly JACCEA01 (sample SAMN15323453, study PRJNA562643) | freshwater metagenome | isolation source: river surface water | place: USA:Blue River Watershed | collected 2017-08-18
ACCGCCATCCTCTTCGGTGATGCCGACCGCGCGATCATCGCCATCCTGCAGGGACTGGCTCTTGGCTGCCTGCTACTGGCCGGCCAGCGCTTCGAACTGGGGCTGTACTACCACCTCGGCCTGCTGGTCGCCGCCGCCTGCTTTGTCTGGGAATTCCGCCACACCCGCCGCCGCGAGCCGCAAGCCTGCTTCCAGGCGTTCCTGCACAACCACTGGGCCGGGCTGGCGATCTTTGTCGGTATCGTGGCCGACTTTGCCCTGCGCGTGTAATCAAAGTCCGCTGTCACATCTCTGCAATAATTTAGTTATCTAATGCCATCATCTTCTAATCCATGTAATTGCGGGACTACGCATGACTGGCAGAACTATTCTTATCGTTGACGACGAAGCGCCGATCCGTGAAATGATCGCGGTGGCCCTGGAAATGGCAGGCTACGAGTGTCTCGAGGCCGGTAACAGTCAGGAAGCCCTGGCGGTCATCGTCGACCGCAAGCCCGACCTGCTGCTGCTCGACTGGATGCTGCCGGGCAGTACCGGCATCGAACTGGCGCGCCGCCTCAAGCGCGACGAACTGACCGCGGATATCCCGATCATCATGCTCACGGCCAAAGGTGAGGAAGACAACAAGATTCAGGGCTTGGAAGTCGGCGCTGACGACTACATCACCAAGCCCTTCTCGCCGCGCGAGCTGGTCGCCCGACTCAAGGCGGTGCTGCGTCGCGCCGGTCCGGCCGACGCCGAGTCATTGCTGGAAATCAGCGGGCTGCAACTCGACCCGGTCAGCCACCGGGTGACCATCGACGGCCAGCCCGCCGAGATGGGGCCCACCGAGTACCGCTTGCTGCAGTTCTTCATGACCCATCAGGAGCGTGCCTACACCCGTGGCCAGCTGCTGGATCAGGTCTGGGGCGGCAATGTGTATGTTGAAGAACGCACCGTTGATGTGCACATCCGCCGGCTGCGTATCGCACTGGGCAACACCTACGAAAATCTGGTGCAGACGGTGCGCGGAACCGGCTATCGTTTCTCCACCAGATCCTGAACGAGTCTCCAGCCATGCCGGTCAATGGCAGCCCCCACCCTGTTTGGGACACTGAATGAGCGTGCAGCAAAAATGGCGCGCAGCGCTGGTTCGCCGGCTGTTGCTGATACTGGCCGTTACTCTGCCGGTGGGCTGGCTCAGCGGACAATACGGCTGGGCGGTAGCGGCCGGACTGGGTGTCTATCTGGTCTGGATACTGCGTGAGCTGCTGAACCTGCATCGCTGGCTGCATGATCCACAGGCACAGGACACGCCGCCACCGGAAAGCAGCGGGCTGCTGGGTGAGATTTTTGACAGCATTTACCACTTGCAGCGACGCAATCAGCGCGCCCGCGGACGGCTGCAAGCGGTTATCGAGCGGGTACAGAATTCAACCGCGGCCCTCAGCGATGCGGTGATCATGCTGGACAACCGTGGCTGCCTGGAGTGGTGGAACCCGGCCACTGAATCGCTGCTGGGGTTGAAAACCGCACAGGACACCGGGCAGCCGATTACCAACCTGGTGCGCCACCCCGACTTTGCCGACTACTTCCGTCAGGGCGATTTCCGTGAACCGCTCGAACTGGTCTCGCCGATCAACGATCAGCTGCATTTGCAGTTCCAGATCACGCTCTACGGCAACCATGACCATCTGATCGTGGTGCGCGATGTCACGCGCATTCATCAGCTCGATCAGATGCGCAAGGACTTTGTCAGCAATGTGTCGCATGAACTGCGCACACCGCTGACGGTGATCGTCGGCTATCTGGAAACCCTGCTCGACCATGCCGATCAGCTCAGTCCGCGCTGGTTGCGCGCCATGCAGCAGATGCACGGTCAGGCCCATCGCATGCAGAACCTGCTCAACGATCTGTTGCTGCTGGCGCGCCTGGAATGCAGCGAGTTTCCTTCGGATGAGCAACCGGTGGCGCTGGCGCCATTGCTGCAACTGATCCTCAACGACGCCCGCGCACTGTCTTCGGGAAAACACCAGATCAGTCTGGATGTGAGCCCTGACGCCGGCTTAAAAGGCAGCGAGGCCGAGCTGCACAGCGCGTTCTCCAATCTGGTGTTCAACGCCGTCAAGTACACTCCGGCAGAAGGCACCATCAACGTGCGCTGGTGGACCGACACTCAGGGCGGCCACTTGTCGGTCGAGGATAGCGGTATCGGCATTGAGCCACGCCACTTGCCGCGCCTGTCCGAGCGCTTCTACCGGGTGGACTCCAGTCGCGCCAGCAGCACCGGCGGCACAGGCCTGGGGCTGGCGATCGTCAAGCATGTGCTGATGCGCCATGGCGGGCGCCTGCAGATCCAGAGCCAGCCGGGCAAGGGCAGCACGTTCACCTGCCACTTCAAACCTTCCGCGCTGGTCGACGCCTGATCACGAGCATCCCAGAGAACTTGCAATCACAACGCCGCAGCGGCAACCTTGTTTGCCTTCTTTAGCCACGCCGACTACCCATGGACCCTTCTCCCAGCCTTAGCGTTGCCAGTTACTTTGCCGATTTCGGTCTGGTTATTTTTGCCCTGCTGCTGGTGCTGCTCAACGGTTTCTTCGTCGCCGCAGAGTTCGCCATGGTCAAACTGCGCGGCACCCGCGTCGAAGCGATCGCCGGCCAGCACGGCTGGCGCGGACATATCCTGCGCACCGTGCACGGCCAGCTGGATGCCTATCTGTCAGCCTGCCAGCTGGGTATCACCCTGGCCTCGCTGGGTCTGGGCTGGGTCGGCGAACCGGCCTTTTCGCACCTGCTGCAACCCGTGTTCGCCTGGCTGGGGGTGGATTCGCCCAAGCTGCAGCACGGCATGGCCTTTTTCAGCGCCTTCTTCATCATTTCCTACCTGCACATCGTGGTCGGTGAACTGGCTCCCAAGTCCTGGGCCATTCGCAAGCCGGAACTGCTCTCGCTGTGGACGGCGGCTCCGCTGTACGTCTTCTACTGGTTGATGTACCCGGCCATCTATCTGCTCAACGCCAGTGCCAATGCGATTCTGCGCATTGCCGGTCAGGGCGAACCTGGGCCACACCACGAGCACCACTACAACCGTGACGAACTCAAGCTGATCCTGCACTCCAGCCGCGCCACCGACCCCAGCGATCAGGGCATGCGCGTGCTGGCCTCGGCGGTGGAGCTGGGCGAACTGGAAGTGGCTGACTGGGCCAACTCGCGCGAGGATCTGGTCTATCTGCCCCACAACGCGCCACTGCATGAAGTGTTCAGTATCTTCCGCCGGCACAAATTCAGCCGCTATCCGGTGCTCGACGAAAGCACCGGCGAGTTCACCGGCGTGCTGCACATCAAGGACCTGCTGCTGCAACTGTCGCTGCTGGAAATGCTGCCCTCGGCATTCCGCCTGACCGACCTGCTGCACCCGATCGAGCGGGTTTCCCGGCACATGCCGCTGTCCAGCCTGCTTGAACAGTTCCGTCAGGGTGGCTCGCACTTTGCGCTGGTCGAGGAAGCCGACCATAAAGTGATCGGTTTTTTGAGCATGGAGGACGTGCTGGAAGCGCTGGTCGGCGACATTCAGGACGAACACCACAAGGCCGAGCGCGGCATCCTCGCCTACCAGCCGGGCAAGCTGCTGGTGCGCGGCGACACCCCGCTGTTCAAGGTCGAGCGCCTGCTCGGCATCGACCTCGACCACGTCGAAGCCGACACCCTGGCCGGGCTGATCTACGAAGCACTCAACCGGGTGCCCGAGGAAGAGGAAGTCCTTGAAGCTGAAGGCCTGCGGATCATCGTGAAGAAGATGAAAGGCCCGAAAATATTGCTGGCCAAGGTACTCAAGCTGGATTGAGCAGCCGCCCGGCTCGGCATAGCTTGAGCAACGCCAAGCCCAATGCTTGTTACGTGCAGGTCATGTCGGGCTTGGTCGCTGCGCCTCAACCCGATCTAGAAAATCTCGCTTGATGCGTGCCGGATCAATCCTTATTGACCGGTTGCCGGCTGGCCAGGCATTGCCATCCGCGGCAAAAACCGCATTGGCAGGCGCGCAACCTGCGGCAGAACAATAAAGATACGATTTTGCTCACGCTTAGACGGCGCACGGGCTGGACACTTAATATTTATGGGTTTAACTCTTCGGTGGAATCATTGTGATTCGACAACCCCAAGGAGCTAATCGTGCGTCAATTCTCCTGAGATAACCTGGCAGGGCTCCTGTCCGAGCAACAGGCACCGTGCATTTCGCTGTACCTCCCAACCCATCGTCGCCACCCGGAAAACGTTCAGGATCCGCTAGTTTATCGCAACCTGCTGGATGAGTTACAGGGCATGCTGGAGCAACGTTACGCCAAACGCGAAATGCCTGAGTGCATGCCGCCCTTGCAGGCGTTGCTTGACGATGCGGACTTCTGGAACCACCGCACCGAGGGCACGGTGATCCTGTGGTCGCCACAGCGTTTCGAGATCTTCGATCTGCAACGCAGCGTCGAACCCTTCGTCAGCGTGGCCGACAGCTTTTATGTCAAACCATTACTGCGCATCCTGCAGTCTTCCGACCGTTACCAGGTGCTCTCGCTTAGCCGCAGGCACATCCACCTCTTTGAAGGCAATCGCGACGCATTGGATAGCGTCGACGTGGAGCATCTGCCGGCGTCGCTGCGTGCTGCGCTGGGACGCGGCCCCGGAGATGATGAAGACGCCGATCTGGAGCGCTTCTTCCGCAGTCTGGATCAGGCCATACAAGAGCACCACGGCGGCTTGCCGCTGATTCTGGCCGGGTTGCCCGAGCACCACACGGCCTTCCGCGCGGTAAGCCACAATCCGCTGTTGCTGGAGAGCGACGGCATCCGCGTCAATGCCGACACGCTGGACGCTGATGCACTGCGCACGCAAGCCTGGGATATCGTCCTGCCTTACTACCTCAAGCGTCTGGATGGTCTGGTCGAGCAATTCAACCTGGAGCGCTCCCGAGGCCTGGGTTCAGATCAGCTGAACGAGGTGGCAGCGGCCGCCGTGCAGGGTCGCGTTGCGGTGCTGCTGGTCGAGGCCGACCGCAAGGTCCCCGGGCAATTGAATGCACAGGACGGTACGATTGCTTCCAGCTCGGAGGCCGCCGCAGGCATGAGTGATGTGCTGGATGATGTGGCCGAAGAAGTGCTGCGCAAAAAAGGCGAAGTGATCATCGTTCCCGCCGAGCGGATGCCAAGCCGCAGTGGATTGGCGGCGATCTATCGCTTCTAACCAACACCGGGGCGTCTGATCGCCCCGCCATGCAGTGATTGCCGGGGGCTTGTGATGCAAGCCCCCGGTATCCGATCATCAGCAAACAGTCCGCAAAAGCAACTTGGCGGTTGCCAAGTCAGTCCTTTCTGCAACAAACCCTGCTGTGACATGTCTGGCTACTGCGCGCGGGCTCGCATGAGTGTCATGCCAGAGCAGTCTTTGCAGGCGGCTTAACCCTTGCACAACCCGCCGCTTACACTCTGCATTGACAACCGTGCAGGGGCGTTTTCGTATAGGCAACACTACAGCACAGCAGTGGGCCGGATGGTGCTGCGCCGTTAAAGACTGCATTGGACTCACTCTCGCGAAGCAGGAAACCACACATGTATCTAGAAGTTGTACGGGATCTTATGGCCGCCTTGTGCTTTGGCGCCCTGATAGGGCTGGAGCGTCAGTGGAAGCAGCGTTTCACCGGCATATCAACCCATGCCCTGGTTGCTCTGGGTGCTGCAACGTTTTCCACGTTGCCACTTCTGCTCGGCAATCAGGAGCAGCTGGTGCGCATAGCGTCCTCGGTGGTCACCGGGATCGGCTTTCTGGGTGCGGGAGTCATCATGCGTGACGGCCTCAGCGTGAGGGGGCTCAGTACCGCAGCGACTGTCTGGTGCACCGGTGCGGTCGGCGTGATGGCCGGCAGTGGTTTTCTGCTGGCCGGCCTGTTCGCAACCGTGCTGATCATCCTGTGCAACCTGTGCCTGCCTCCGCTGGCGCAGCTGGTCTATCGCTACACCCCGGTCGAACTCTCGAATGAGCGTTATTACGTGATCAAGGTGATTGCCGAGGCGCAGCAGGAAGCGTTTGTACGCAACAAACTGCTGCGCAGCCTGAGCAACAACGGACTGACATTGCAGAGTCTGGAAAGCCACTCGCTGAAGACCGGCGAGCAGGTGGAGGTGAACGCCGTGGTGCTGGCACTGAGCCAGCAAGACAGCCGGTTGGAAGCACTGGTGGGCGAGCTGGCCCTGGCACCCTATGTAACGGCGGTCAGCTGGGCAGTGCGTGAAGAACTCTCCTGAGACGGCAATCAAGCGTCAGAGTCTGCCCGTCACAACCACTTGGGATCCTGCGTAAAGGAAATGGTCAGCCACCGACTAGGCCCTTCTTCACCGATAGCCGCGGCAATCTTTTCGCGTATTTCGTCAAACTTGCGCACGCCGCTGTTTGCCATGGCGTCGGGCACCACAATATGAATCTCGATAAACAGTCCACGGCCCATACGCGTTGCGTAGTTTGAGTAATCCAGGAAGCCATAACTCAAGGTCAGCTGCGCCATGATCGCTTCGATTTTCTGATCAAGGCTTTCGGGGGTTATCTGCAGAACTTCCCGTATTGCGGATCTGACGGTCTTGATCGGCATCGGAATCAACACCAGCGTCAACACTGCCAGCACAAAGGGGTCGGTATAGACATTCAGATACTCGTAGCGCGTGCCCTCCATCAGCCAGGACAGGCTGAAAGCCATCAGCAACGCTGAACTGATACAGGCCGACATCAACCAGCTCTTGGTATCCAGCGCTATCAGCTCCGACTTGACCTTTTTATTCAGGCGCAGCTGCTTGAAATAAAGCGTAAAACAGAACGTGCTGACGCAGACGGCATAGACAATTGCCCAGCCAAGTTCCAGCTCATTACCACCCTCGGCCATGCTCTTGACCGCGTTGATGAAGGCATAAACACACAGCAGCACCAGCAAGCTGCCGTTGAACGCCAGCACCAGCGGCTCGACATGCCAGAACCCATACTGGAAACGGCGGCTGGATGGCTGGCCCAACAGGCGCGATACCAACAGCGACAAGGAGCACATGCCGGCATCCAGAGCGGAAAACATGCCATCGAAGACAATCGAAATGGAGCCGCAGGCGACACCAAAAACAATCCCGGCAAGTGCAACAAACAACGTGCAGTAAATGGATCGCTTGAGTATTTTCTGCTCGACCTCGGTGCCCTGCATTTTCTGCTGAAGGCTGGTTGGCGCGCTGCTCATATCAATATCCTGCCGCGAAAATGAATCATCTGATCAAGCACTAAGCGTCCCCTTCGAAGTGACTGATGCGCAGCCAGTCGGCCGGGCTTTGGCCGCTGCGGACAACCGCCATGCTCAAGGCATGCGCGTCAGGATAAGCTCTGTAGACAGTGTGCCGGTCAATCCCCGCCCACCGCAAAGTTGGGCAGGCTGTTGACCGGCTGGGCGAAATCATAGGGGATCGATTCGAGTGCCATGCCGACGTTGCGCTGCACCACGAAGTGCAGATGCGGGCCAGTGCTGTTGCCGGTGTTCCCGGAGCGCGCCAGCTGCTGGCCGAGTGTCACCCGCTGGCCTTCCCGGACCTTGACCGAACCGCGTTGGAGGTGCAGGTAGACGCCCATGGTGCCATCGTCATGCAGCACCCGGACAAAATTGCCGGAGGGATTGTTGCCGCGACCACTTTGCTGGTTTTCGATCTTCACCACCATGCCGCTGCGCGCCGATACGATTGGCGTGCCCTCAGGCATGGCGATATCCAGTGCATAGCGCCCTTTGGGGGTGAAGTGACTGTACTTGCCATTGGCGCCCTGGGTCAGACGGAACGGGCCACCGACCCACGGCAGGGGGTAGTCGTAATGTTTGGGCAGCAGACGCGGATCACCCAGCGCATAGTGCAGCCTGGTCTTGTACTGCAGTGGCTGCTGCGGATCGCGCGGGGTGAGGGTGACCAGGCGGATCTTGCTGCGCGGTGGCAGCACCCAGCTGATCGGCTTGTCCGGCGCACCCACGGCGTTGACCACGTCATTGAGTTGCAGCTTGATCTCCACCGGGGCGTACAGATCATTGCGCACCAGCAGGGTTTCGCCGGCGGCATGCTTCTTGGTTTCCAGTTTCACCTGCAGGTCCAGCCGCTCGACCATGCGGTCGCGAAACACGAAGACCTGGGCACCCGCCACCGCCTGATCGCTGTAGGTCACCACACCGTTCTGGTCGACGTACTTGTACACCGTCAGTGCCTGGCTCGGCGCGGCCAGCAACAACAGCAGGCCACCGGAGAGGACGCTACCCGTCAGACGCCGCAGTGAATTGAGGAAAATCGCAAACATGACAGCCGCTTCAGAGTTGCCAGCAGGACTGAAAAGACTAGCAGCGCGCTGGCTGGCACGCGAGTGCAGCATTGCCGGGTTGTGACTGCGTTCCTGCCGTGCCGTCCGTCAGGCGCCGGGGACGAAGTGTTTTTGCACCGTACCACGGGCAATCAGCCGTGACAGGTAATCGAGCTTTTGCGGGTCTTTGTCGACAAACCTGAAGTTCAGCTGCAGCCATTCGCTGTCCGGACGAGGCTCCAGTGCCGACACCGAGTGCAGATAGCCATTCAGACGTGCAACTTCGCCACCTTCACCCTGTTCCAGATCCAGCACTGCACTCTCCAGCACCTGTGGCAGCAAATCGGCATAGCGCACCACCAGTTGGGCGTCCTTGAGGCTCAGCGCCTTGATCACACAATCCATGCTGCCACCGGGCAGGCGCAACTGGCCTTGCCCGCGACCACTGGGTGCCGGGGTCTTTGCCGCCGCAGGAGCAGGCCTGGGCGCAGCCGCTGGCACAGGGGATGCGGCAGTGGCTGGCTTGATCACTTGCGCCTTGCCACCGGTCAGCGCAGCCAGCGAATCATTGGCGATACCGCCGCTACTGAGAATTTTGGGCGGCGCGCTGGCCACCAGCTCGGCCAGTTTGCCGGAACGGCTCAGAGCTTTTTTGACCTTGGTCACCAGCTGTTCGTTGGAGAAGGGTTTGCCAATGTAGTCGGAGACGCCGGCCTGAATCGCCTGCACCACGTTCTCCTTGTCGCCGCGACTGGTGACCATGATGAACGGTGTGGTTTTCAGGCTGTCTTGCGCGCGGGCCCAGGTCAGCAGTTCCAATCCGGACATCTCGGGCATTTCCCAGTCACACAGGATCAGATCGACTGTCTGCCGGGTCAGCAACTGCTGGGCCTTGCGCCCATTGACGGCTTCTTCCAGCTGAATACCGGGAAAGTGATCGCGCAATCCTTTCTTCACCAGATCGCGAATGAAGGTTGCATCATCCACCACCAGCACGCTGACTTTGCTCATTGGCTACTCCTGTCTGTAGGCCCGTAAGCATAGTCCGGGTTGCGACCGATATGCCAAGAATCTGCCCGACCAGAATGACAACGCCCGGCACAGGGCCGGGCGCAGTCAGGTTCAGCAATTACTCGGCCGGGGTTTCAGCAAACAGCTTCTTGTGCCGTACATCCGTGCCCTGAACCATGTAGATCACCAACTCGGCGATGTTGCGTGCATGGTCGCCAATGCGCTCCAGCGAGCGCAGGACCCAGATCACACTCAACACGCGGGAGATCGAGCGCGGGTCTTCCATCATGTAGGTGACCAGTTCGCGCAGCGCGCTCTTGTATTCGCGGTCGATGGTCTTGTCGTACTGCGATACCGCCGCCGCCAGATCCACATCGAAACGGGCAAAGGCGTCGAGCGACTCCTGGACCATCTTGCGCACCTGATCGCCGATATGGCGGATTTCATCATAGCCACGGCTGAAACCGGCATCTTCGGTCAGCTCGATGGCACGCTTGGCGATCTTGGTCGCTTCGTCACCGATACGCTCCAGATCGATCACCGACTTGGAGATACCAATGATCAGGCGCAAATCCGAGGCGGCCGGCTGGCGGCGGGCCAGAATGCGCACGCACTCCTCGTCAATCGAGACTTCCATCTGATTGATTTCCTGATCGAGCTTGCGCACTTCGGCAGCCAGAGCGGCGTTGCCCTCGATCAACGAGGTCACCGCGTCATTAACCTGCTTCTCGACCAATCCGCCCATGGTCAGCAGATGACTGCGTACGGCTTCTAGATCGGCGTTGTACTGACCGGAAATGTGTTGGGTAAGGCTGTCTTTACTGATCATGGGAAAATCCTGTGCCGGGTTTTATCTCCCCGCTCCGGTTTACCGCAGAGGGGCCGAGGGAGAGGGCAAGCCGCAGCACCCTCTGCCAAACCCTCTTCCGCCTGCGGGAGAGGGGACTATCCGTACTAGCCGTAACGGCCGGTGATGTAGTCTTCAGTCTGCTTGTTGGACGGATTGGTGAACAGCGTATCAGTGTCGCCAATCTCGATCAGCTTGCCCATGTACATGAAGGCGGTGTAATCCGACACCCGTGCCGCCTGCTGCATGTTGTGGGTGACGATGACGATGGTGAACTTGCGCTTGAGCTCGTGAATCAGCTCCTCGACCTTCAGCGTGGAGATCGGGTCGAGTGCCGAACATGGCTCATCGAGCAGCAATACTTCCGGCTGCACGGCGATGGTCCGGGCAATCACCAGACGCTGCTGCTGACCGCCGGAGAGGCCCAGTGCGGAGTCGTTCAGACGATCCTTGGCTTCGTCCCACAGCGCGGCGCCGCGCAAGGATTGCTCAACCGCCTCGTCAAGAATGCGCTTCTGGTTGATACCCTGAATACGCAGGCCGTAAGCCACGTTCTCGTAGATGCTCTTGGGGAACGGATTGGGCTTCTGGAACACCATGCCGACGCGGCGGCGCAGGTCCGCCACATCCACGTCGCGGGCATTGATGTCCTTGCCGTCCATGCGGATCTCGCCGTCAACACGGCAACCGTCAACCAGATCATTCATGCGGTTGAAGCAGCGCAGCAGGGTCGACTTGCCGCAGCCGCTGGGGCCGATAAACGCTGTCACGCGCTGACTGGGGATCTGCAGCTTGACGTCAAACAGTGCCTGCTTCTGCCCGTAGTGCAGACTCAGGCCCGGCACATCGATGCCAACCGTTTCATCGGCCAGATTCATGCTCTGCTGATTGCGCTTCAGCGAGCTGATATCCATGCCATGGGTTTTTGCTTGCTGTTCCATGATTCACTCCGTTTGTCGCTAAAAGTGGGGCGGGACGGGAACCAGGCAGTGGATGAACGCTTTGCTTCCCACTCCCCACTTCCCAATGACTACTGCCCACTCAATCAGTGTTCCAGTGACTTGTACTTTTCACGCAGATGGTTGCGCAGGGTGACCGCCGAGATATTCAGCAAGGCAATCACCAGCACCAGCAGCAGTGCCGTGGCATACACCAGCGGCCGTGCTGCCTCGACGTTCGGGCTCTGGAAGCCCACATCGTAGATATGGAAGCCCAGGTGCATGATCTTCTGGTCCAGGTGCAGGAACGGGAAATTACCGCTCACCGGCAGTGTGGGCGCCAGCTTGACCACCCCCACCAGCATCAGCGGTGCCACCTCTCCAGCGGCGCGCGCCACGGCCAGAATCAGGCCGGTCATCATCGCCGGGCTGGCCATCGGCAGCACCACCTTCCACAGGGTTTCCGACTTGGTCGCCCCCAGCGCCAGCGAGCCCTCACGCAATGCCCGCGGAATTCGCGCCAGACCTTCCTCAGTGGCGACGATCACCACCGGCACCGCCAGAATTGCCAATGTCAGCGAGGCCCAGAGCAGCCCCGGCGTACCAAAGGTCGGCGCAGGCAGCGACTCGGGGAAAAACAGACTATCCAGCGAGCCACCCAGCACATAGACGAAGAACCCCAGACCGAACACCCCGTAAACGATCGCCGGAACCCCGGCGAGGTTGTTCACCGCGATGCGGATCACCCGGGTGAAGGTGTTCTGCTTGGCGTACTCACGCAGATAAACCGCCGCCAGCACGCCGAACGGGGTGACGATCACCGCCATCAGCATGGTCATCATCACCGTGCCGAAAATGGCCGGAAAGATCCCGCCTTCAGTGTTGGCTTCGCGCGGGTCTTCGCTGAGGAAGTACCAGACGTTGTGCAAATAGGCACCAATCTTCTGCCAAACCGACATCGCATTGGGCTGCTGGGCCTGCACGATAGCGCCCAGGCTGATTTCCTTTTCCTGTCCGCTGATATCGCGCATGACCAGCGCATCGCGGTCAACCTCGGCATGCAAGGCAATCAGTTCGGCTTCCAGCACGTTGTAACGCGCCTGCAATTCGGCCCGTGAAGCATCTATCTCAGCCTGTGCGGTGGCATCCAGCTGGTTATCCAGCGCCAGCCGGCGACCCTGTAAGCGCAAGCGCTCAAAGCTACGGTTTATATCGTTGATTTCTTTCTTTTCGATGCGCGCCAGATCCGCCGCAAGCTTCTCTGTTCGCTGCAGACGCTCCTGTAAGGCAGGCCACACCGCAGAACCTTCAGCGACTACCTTGCCGGCCTCTTTAAGGCTGACCGGGTAACCATAAAAGTTGCCGTACTCAGTCCGCTCAAGGGCAATCAGATCCAGTGGATAGGTCACTTCGCTCAGCCAATCACCTATTACCCAGGTGAAATCGGCACCATTGAGATCGCGGTTACCCACCTTGATCAGGTCGCGAGTCATGAACTCCGACCCTTCATTGCCGACCGGGAAGCCTGCACCGAGCAGTCTGGCGCGGCTGACTTCCTCAGCCTGAACCAGCTCGCCTAGCAGCAGGCGCGATTCCTGACCGGGTATCGAATATTTCGCCTGCAGCAGATCGGCCGGCCAGAAGTGACCCAGGCCGCGCACCGCAATCACCAGCAGCAGGCCGATGGTCATGATCACGGCGATGGCCACTGCACCACCGCTCATCCAGATGCCGGGAGCACCACTTTTGAACCAGGATTTCAGATTGTGCTGTTTCACCGAAATCTTCCTTTATTCAATTCGTTTACAGAGCAACGTATAAGCCGCTGCGCGTGCCAGTTACAGAGAGGCATATTTGCCACGCAGACGTTGCCTGATCAGTTCAGCCAGCGTGTTCATGATGAAGGTAAAGGTCAGCAACACCAGCGCCGAGAGGAACAACACGCGATAGTGCGAACCACCCACCTCGGACTCGGGCATTTCCACCGCAACGTTAGCTGCCAGGGTGCGCATACCTTCGAACATGTTGAGTTCCATCACCGGGGTATTGCCGGTAGCCATCAGCACGATCATGGTTTCACCCACGGCGCGGCCCATGCCGATCATCAGCGCGGAGAAAATGCCCGGACTGGCGGTCAGGATGACCACCCGCGTCAGCGTCTGCCAGGGCGAGGCGCCCAGCGCAAGCGAACCCAGCGTCAGGCTCTTGGGCACACTGAACACCGCATCCTCGGCTATCGAGAAGATATTCGGAATCACGGCAAAGCCCATGGCCAGACCAACAATCAGAGCGTTGCGCTGATCGAAGGTGATACCCAGGTCATTGGATATCCACATCCGCATGTCACCGCCAAAGAACCAGTTCTCCAGCACCGGGCTCATGCCCAGGGCAAACCAGCCAACCAGCAAGACCACTGGGATCAGCACTGCCGCTTCCCAGCCATCCGGCACCCGCTGGCGGAAATCCGCCGGCAAGCGAGTCCAGGCAAAGCCTGCCGCCAGAATGCCTAGTGGTGTCAGCAGCAACAGACTGAAAATGCCCGGCAAATGGCCTTCGACGTAGGGCGCCAGAAACAGACCCGCGAAGAAACCCAGAATCACCGTCGGCAAGGCTTCCATCAGTTCAATTACCGGCTTGACCTTGCGGCGCATGCCGGGTGCCATGAAGTAAGCGGTATAGATGGCGGCCGCAATGGCCAACGGGGCTGCCAGCAGCATGGCGTAGAACGCCGCCTTGAGAGTACCGAAAGTCAGTGGCGCCAGGCTCATCTTCGGCTCGAAATCAACCGTTGCTGCAGTCGATTGCCAGATGTGCTTCGGCTCTGAGTAACTCTCGTACCAGACCTTGCTCCACAACGAACTCCAGGAAATTTCCGGGTGTTCGTTTTCCAGGCTGAACGGCAGCAGGCGCTGGCCGTCTTCCAGCAGGATGCGGTTGGCCCGTGGTGACAAGGCGAACATTGCCGTACCACTGTCGCTGACATTCTCGGTCAGCAGCGTGCGGTGCGCGGTGCTGTGAAACACCCCCAGTTCACCGGCGGCATTGAGCGCCACAAAGCCCTTGCGCCGCTCTTCGGCGGTAATCTGGGTAATGGCCGCATCGCCCAGCTGGAAACCGCGGATAAATTTCAGCCGCTGCTCGTCATCCGGATCACGGGCCATGAACCACTGCGCAATGCCGCCCTTGGAGTCACCAATAAGCAACGAGATCCCGCCGAGAAGCTGGGCGCTGGCCGTGACCTCGGTGGTGGCATCAGCAGTCATCTCATAGCGGCCATTGAGGGTGCGCCGGCGCAGATCGAAGACGTCCATGTGCGCCCGGCCATTGAGCACGAACAACCAGTTGCTCTGCACATCGATGTACAGCGCCTTGATCGGCTCCTGCAGCTGCGGCAAGGCAATACGCTGTTCCTCGCGGGTGATCTCGCCGGTCATCATGTTTTCACTTTCGGACAACTTCAGCAGATGCAGCTCGGCACCCGTAGAGGCTGCGAGCAAGAGCGCATCACCGCTGACCGAGACATTCACATGCTCCAGCGCGCGACCATTCGGGTCGAGCTTGAAGGGTATCTGGCCATAGGGATATTCGATGACCGGCGTCACGGTTTTCTGGTCGTTGGGATAAGACACCTTGTAACTGTGCCGCAACACCAGCGCTTCACCGCCACTGAGTCCGGCGATCAGCAAGGCACTGCCGGGCAGGCCCTGCTGCAGCGAAACCAGCGTGCGTTCAGCCGGAATCGGCAGCTGAAAACGCTTGATCTCGGCACCGCTGCTGACGCTGAAGAATACCGCCTCACCCTGCGCCGACACGCGCAGGGCAATTTCATTCTGTTCTTCGATCGCCATGAACAGGGGCCGATCAGCCGCTTGCACCCAGGCTGGGCTCTGCGGCTCCAGTGCGGTCATCTCGGCGCCACGAAACAGCGGCAGCACCACATAGGCCAGATAGAAAAAAATCAGGGTGATGGTCGCCAGAACGGCCACCCCCCCAATCAACACATACCAGTTGGTCAGACGGTCTTTCAATGCGCGCAGACGGCGCTTGCGCTGCAAGGCCGGCGTGTTGAAATCAATTCGCGATGCAGAAGAAGTAGTCATAGGAGTTGTCATTCGAGAAGCCGCCGGATCGGTCATGCGCACACCCTAACCGCCATTTGTGACAAACAGATGACAATCGCGAGCCTGAAACAGCCCGCCATCAATCCTCTGCCAGAAATAGTGAGGCCAGGTTTTAGACCTGGCCTCATACGTGCTTCCATGCCGCGGCGCCCGACTGGGCCGCCGCGCTTTCCTCTAAGTGATTAGCCAGAACTTACTTGGAGAGCTCTTCGAGAGTCTTTGCAGCCACTTTGGCCGGTACCGGGATGTAACCGTCCTTGACCACCACCTGCTGACCTTCCTGCGACAGCATCAGCTTGACGAATTCCAGCTCCAGCGGCTCCAGCGGCTTATTTGGCGCCTTGTTTACATAGACGTAAAGGAAACGTCCCAGCGGATAGGTACCATCCAGCGCATGGGCTTCATCAGCTTCAACGAAGTTGGTCGTGCCGCGCTTGGCCAGTGGCAGTGCACGCACACTGGAGGTCTTGTAACCAATACCCGAGTAACCGATGCCGTTCAGCGACTGGCTGACCGACTGCACCACCGAGGCGGAACCCGGCTGCTCGTTGACGTTGCCTTTGAAGTCGCCTTTGCACAGGGCTTCTTCCTTGAAGTAACCGTAGGTGCCGGATACCGAGTTACGGCCGAACAACTGGAACGGCTTGTCAGCGAAATCACCGGTCAACCCCAGATCACCCCAGGTGTCGATTTTGCTACCACCGCACAGACGGTTGGCCGAGAAGATGCCGTCAACCTGCTCCATGGTCAGGCCCTTGATCGGGTTGTCCTTGTTGACGAACACAGCCAGTGCATCGACGGCTACGGGAATCGCGGTTGGCTTGTAGCCATGCTTGGCTTCGAAGGCCTGCAGCTCGACGTCCTTCATCTTGCGGCTCATCGGGCCGAGGTTGGCAGTGCCTTCGGTCAGCGCGGGTGGCGCAGTCGACGAACCGGCAGCCTGAATCTGAATATTCACGCTGGGGTATTGTTTCTTGTAGGCTTCTGCCCACAGAGTCATCAGATTGGCCAGGGTGTCGGAACCGACACTCGACAGGTTGCCGGATACACCGCTGACCTTGGTATAGGCCGGGATGGCCGGGTCAACATTGGCCACTGCGCTGGCGCTGACCGCGCCTGCGGCTACAAACGCCATACTGGTCATCAAACGCTTCAGTTTCATAGCTTGCTCCTGGGAGGATAAGGTCTAACCGGGTGCTGAGTTTCAGTCCGTAGCGTCACTCTATAAGTTGATTATTACAGTTAGATGAACCCTCGATTTTTCGAGCCATGCCTGAATCACGCGGAGAATCCGATGAAACCTGCCCGCCTGCTGCCGCTCACCTTATTCGCCATTGCCTGCTCGGCCTGCGCCGAGCAAGCCACCCTCAGCGTGGAGCAGGGTACTGGTCCTCAGCCGCAATTGCCGCCACCGGTCAAGGACCTGCTGCCGACGGTCAACATCGCCAAGGCGGTCGGCTGGCCGGCCAACACCCAGCCACAGAGCATAGCCGGCACGCGGGTGAATGCCTTTGCCGACGGTCTGGATCACCCGCGCTGGCTGTATAAGCTGCCCAACGGAGACATATTGGTAGCGGAAAGCAACAAGCCAACCCGCGAATCCGGCTTCAACCTGAAAAACTGGGTCGGTGACATCATCATGACCCGCGCCGGTGCCGGGGTGGAAAGCGCCGACCGCATCACCCTGCTGCGCGATACCAATAATGATGGCGAAGCCGACCTGCACACCCCCTTCATCGAGAACCTGCACTCACCGTTCGGCATGGCACTGGTGGGCAATGACCTGTACGTCGCCAACGCCGATGCGCTGGTGCGCTTCCCTTACGAAACCGGCCAGACCGAGATCACCAGCGCCGGCACCAAGGTCACCGACCTGCCGGCCGGCCTCAACCACCACTGGACCAAGAATGTCATCGCCAGTGCCGACGGCACCAAGCTGTATGTGACGGTCGGCTCCAACAGCAACATCGGCGAAAACGGCATGGATATCGAAGAAGGCCGCGCCGCGATCTGGGAAGTGGATCGCGCCAGCGGTGAAAAGCGCCTGTTCGCCAGCGGCCTGCGCAACCCCAACGGCCTGGCCTGGGAACCGCAGACCGGCAAACTCTGGACCGCCGTCAACGAGCGCGACGAGATCGGCAGCGATCTGGTACCGGACTACATTACCTCGGTACAGGACGGCGGCTTTTATGGCTGGCCCTGGAGCTACTACGGCCAGATTGTCGATGAGCGGGTACAGCCACAGAATCCGGAGATGGTCGCCAGGGCCCTGGTTCCGGACTACGCACTGGGCCCGCACACCGCCTCACTGGGCATTACCTTCGCCGGCAAGAGCCAACTGCCCGGTCTGCAAAAAGGTATGTTCATCGCCCAGCACGGTTCGTGGAACCGCAAACCGCACAGTGGTTACAAGGTGATCTATGTGCCGTTCCAGAACGGCAAACCGGACGGCATGCCGGTCGACGTGCTGACCGGCTTCCTGAATGCCGAAGGCCAGGCGCAGGGGCGGCCGGTGGATGTGCTGATCGACAGTCGCGGCGCCCTGCTGGTCACCGATGACGTCGGCAACCGGGTCTGGCGCGTCAGCGCCGAATGACCGATAGCAGCACACGGGTGGAAAAGGCTTACGCCGCTTTCCACCCTACTTTCGACCTGCACAGCCGTAGGGTGATCCGGGCGGCGATCCGCATCTCGCGCAGCGAATGTCCACCAGCTAGGCAACGCTTTAGCGACCCCGACCGCGCAGGTACAGGCCGATCAGTACCGACAGGCCACATAACGCTGCTACATAGTAGGCAGGGCCCAGCGGGTCGGCTTTGATCAGCAAGGAAACCACCAACGGCGTCAGTCCGCCGAAGATCGCATAGGCCACGTTGTAGGAAAACGACAGCCCGGAGAAGCGCACCACCGGCGGGAATGCATTGGCCATGACAAACGGCACTGCGCCGATCGTGCCGACAAAAAGGCCCGTCAGCGCATAGAGCGGGAACAGCCACTC
>JACCEA011735587.1_pt1 | contig 18233 bp, 10 predicted proteins | sample 7449851 | NCBI WGS metagenome assembly JACCEA01 (sample SAMN15323453, study PRJNA562643) | freshwater metagenome | isolation source: river surface water | place: USA:Blue River Watershed | collected 2017-08-18
ATGTTGATGGATCTATCTTGGATAACAACATTTAATGAATCACAACCGCGTTTTGAAGATGGAGTTGTTACGGTCAACGATGGAATTGGACCACCCACATTCAAAGAAATGGTGGTATCATCAACGCATCCGTATTGAGATGTCACGGTTAATTTCACCGATTTAATACCTCCAATTCCGAAAAACCCTAAAGCAGAATCCAAGGGGAAGGAATTGGTTAAGGTAGTTACCAAAGGATTACCTAAATTTCCAATAGGATCATTGAATTCCCAATCATAACTCACGGCATCAGGATTGTAGGACAAGAAAGATTTATAACCTGGACAAGCCATTGTGGTATCGGGTCTTAGCAAAGCAGTAATGGAGCTACCTCGAACAATCAATTCAGCTGTGCTAGTACATCCACGATCATTGGTAACGGTTACAACCAGGTAGTAGGCATTGTTATTTTTTATGCGGAAGGTAGGATTAAAATCGGTAAGGTTACTTACAAACACTGGAGATGTTGGGAGTGCAGTGTTAACAACCGCTCCTTTTCCAGCTGCCGTTGCATTGTAAACAGCCCAACGATAGGTAAATGAAGCACCTTGGCTACCATTGGCAGAAATAGAGGTAATATCGGCATTCGCACAAACAATCAGTGAATCACCAGAGTTAGGCGATGCTTGAATGGATGCAACTGTACCAACTTCAAAGGTCATGGTTTTAATCTTGATGCACTCACCCTTTGATTTAACAGTTACCGAAATGTTATAAGCACCGTTTGCAGAGAAGGTAAATGAATTGGATGGAACTGTGGTTGTGATAGGAGAAGACTGGCTTCCGGATGGATCAGTGATGGTCCAAACATATTCGTAAGGAGCATTGTAGGCAGGCCAACGTTGTGCTACATCTTCATAAACATAGAATGTTTGGCTAAATGAAGCACCACCGGCACCAAGACATCCTCCTGAAGGGTTTGGAACAACATTTCCTCCTACCAATCGACCCCAATCAATGAAATAGTTTTTAACGTAGATGGTTTTTTCGACGGTATCAGTACAACGATTCAAAAGAGGACTAATGCCCATCACTTGACGGATAACAAACGCACCGGAAGAATCGGTTAAAATAACAGGCTGTAAATTTGTCCAATTGGATGGGCCTGATGTTCTTAAAATATTGGAAGGGTTACCGGGTCGGTATACTTCAATTTTATATTGGAACAACGGATTTCCTGGATCAGGAATAAGATGAGTTAAGTTAGGAACTGGAGGAGCCACGGCAGCTGGTGGAGATTTCAAATCCAACAATTGATCACACGTCAAGGTGTCGCCTAAGGTTTGGGAAATCCAAGGGGAATTCGCGAAAAGTGCATCGGGTACAGCCCTTTGTACTGAAATACGGGTAGATGCATCTTCACAACCATCCGAAGAAACGAGGCGCAACTGATAGAATCTTTTTTCGCCCAACAAATTGATGGTATCGGTTAAGATAGATCGTGGAGTACCAATGATACTATCAATGACCGTAACGTTATCTGCAGCATATCGAATCCAACGGTTGGTGTACGTGTTACCAATGGGTTTCCAAGAAGCAGTATCAATCAATTGGAAAATAAAAGGAGAATCGCAACTCACAGGAGGATTTGGATTTCTTAATGCGATACGAGAAATTGGTCCCTTGGTACGAATAATATTCTTCAATGTGTCTACCGTTTCACAGGCACCATTCCATTTTAAAATTACAGAATTCAATCCAGAATCGGTTGCAATGATGGTGGAATAGCGATATTTAGCCAAACCCGTCGTAGGCGAACCTCCAGGAGCAACAACGGCTTTGTAAGTTGGACGAATCGCTCCGGTATTTTTTACCAAGCCATAAAAATCCCATGTAAACGTGCCACCAGGCAAATTAGAGGATGTATTGGTGTTGTTCTGAAGATCAAACACCTGGTTCATACAAACCTGAATCTGTGAACGTCCCCCATTAACGGTGTAGCTCAATGTAGGTGCATTATCCACCTTAAAGGAACCGAAAGGAGCAGCAATCGCAGATGAACATCCACGAGCAATGACCGTAAGTGAAATTTGATATTCTCCAGGAGTTGTAAAGGTAGGCAAAGCCAAAGGAGCAGTAGGAGGACTCGTGCGAATAAAAACTTGAGGCGGCGGTGGGGTAGCACCCATCGTCGTTAAAGTCCAAATAGCAGAATCTACAACAACACCGCTTGGAATGGTTAAATTAGGTGTAAAGGTATAGTTAGCAGGTAAACAAGACTTCAAACCTAAAGAAGATGAGAAGTTACCTTGAATGGGTCGAATGATCGTAATGGGAAACAAAAGTGTTGTGTCTTTAACACACTGGGTTCTATCGAAAACCACCGCCTTTACACGAAAGGTATCCGAAGTGGTGAACGTGAATCCCATGGAAAACGGAGGTGATGTAGAAACTGTTGAGGTTTGTGCAAAGATTTTATTCCCCGTACGGTTGTAAACCTCCCAAACAACACTATTAACGTTGTTGGTATCGGTCAACGAAAAAACTTTTCGAATTGGAGCCCCACACGATGAGAAAATATTGTTATCTACCGTAAAACTTGGATTGGGAAAAGCATTAACTGTGATGGAGGAATTGAAGGTAGAAAAGACACCAGGTGATGTTTCAACCCTACAAACGATGTTTTTTGGTCCGGCTGAACCATAAATCCCTTGAGCAACAGGCAAATTGTTACAAACGAAACCATTACCATCACCCAAATCCCAACAAATCGAAATGGGATTTGCTGGAGGATTATTTAAGGTAAAAGAGTAGGCCGCCGTTGGAAGGCAACCAACCAAAACACTGCTACTAATTTGAGCTTTTAGTGCATTTAGTCCTGCAAAACTAACCAACAACGTCAATGTAAAGAATAATCTACGCATGTGTGTTTTCATGTCCATCTTTTCTGTTTTCAACTAAGTTAAATGATCGATAAGGAATTTTCATTCTGAAGCTCGCGAACGTACTCAGAAACTCCAATTTCGATAGGGGTAAAAATAAGAGATTTTTTTTTGAAAAACGAAATCATATTTGCCTCAGTAAAATATTGGTACTGATTTTGAAGTCCTTCAGGCATGTCGACATAGTCTATTTTTTTAGGCAAACCCAAAGTGTCGAAAATAGTTGTTGATAACTCGTTAAAAGACCTCGCATGTCCAGTACCCGCATTGTAAATGCCCGATATCTTTCGATCCTTCATGATGGCTATCATCATCATTACCAAATCTTTAACGTAAATAAAATCCCTTTTCTGTTCGCCATTTGGAATATTATCACGATAAGATTTAAAGAGTTTCAATTCTTGTTCAGCAGCAATTTGTTGAAAGGCATGAAGCACCACAGAAGCCATTCTTCCTTTGTGTTTTTCGCGGTTTCCGTAAACGTTAAAAAATTTTAAGCCAACCCATTGTAGGGGTTTTCTTTTTTGCTCAAGTGCCCAAAGATCGAACCGGTGTTTTGACCAACCATAGGGATTCAAAGGTTGGAGTTGATGAATTGTAGACATATCATCGTTGAAGCCTAGGGAACCATCGCCATATGTTGCAGCTGAACTAGCATAACATAACGGAATTCCAAAGCGAACACACAACTCCCAAACCTTTTTTGAATATTCAAAATTCAACCGGTTCAATACCACTTCATCTTGTTCTAGGGTATTGGTTCTGGCACCAAGGTGGAAAATGTACTGAATAAATTGATGATTCGAACCTATCCAATCAAAAAAGTCATCGCGATGGACCAAGGCTTGGTAAACCAGACCAGACCAATTTGCTTTTTTTTCAGGCATGGAGAAATCATCGACCAAGATCAAATCTCGAAATCCCTGTTTTGCCAGGCCCTCTGCTAAATGACTTCCGATAAATCCAGCTGCTCCCGTAATAACAATCACAATTTTTCCTTTTTAGCAAAGATAAAGGTGTTTGTATCTTTGCATCATGATTTTTGTGACAAGAAAAATGCATTTCAATGCGGCGCATCGGGTTTATCAACCGAATTGGTCCGATGAACAAAACCAAGCCTGCTTTGGAAAATGTGCCAATGCTAATTGGCATGGCCATAATTACGACCTTTTCGTTACCGTAAAAGGCGAAATAAATCCCGAAACTGGGTTTGTTGTCGATTTAAATTGGATGAAGAAAATCATCGAAGAATACATCATTGAGGAACTTGATCACAAAAATCTCAATCTGGATGTTCCCTTCATGAAAGACAAAATGGCTTCTACCGAGGTGTTGGCCGTAGAAATCTTTAACATTTTAAAACCCTTACTTTTGGGCGACACCTATGCATTGCATGGAATAAAATTGGTGGAAACGGAACGTAACTTTGTTGAATATTTTGGAAATTAATCCCATGAAAGCATATATTTTTCCGGGCCAAGGTGCCCAATACCCAGGAATGGGGAAAGATTTGTACGAATCTTCAGCATTGGCAAAAACCATGTTTCATCGCGCTAATGAAATTTTAGGATTTGAAATCTCAAAAATCATGTTCGAAGGAACAGAGGAAGATTTGAGACAAACCAAGGTAACCCAACCGGCCGTATTCATTCATTCGGTGGTACTCTCAACTTTGTTGGGAGATCAATTCCAGCCCAACATGGTCGCCGGCCATTCGCTTGGCGAATTCTCGGCACTCGTAGCTGCCGGCGCCCTCACTTTCGAAGATGGACTTCGTTTGGTTTCGGCTCGTGCGATGGCCATGCAGGAAGCCTGCGAAATGCAACCTTCCACCATGGCCGCCATTCTCGGACTCGAAGATGCCGTTGTAGAATCGGTTTGTAGCCAAATCTCCGACGAAATTGTGGTTGCCGCAAATTTCAATTGCCCCGGACAAGTCGTAATTTCTGGATCTTTGAAGGGAGTTGAAATGGGTTGTTTAAAACTCACCGAGGCCGGTGCAAAACGTGCCATCCCCCTCTCCGTGGGAGGAGCTTTCCACTCCCCTTTGATGGCTCCCGCCCAAGAAAAACTAGAGGCCGCTATCAATCAAACCGAAATCCAAACTCCCCGATGCCCCGTTTATCAAAATGTAGTTGCGCGCGGAGTTTCCAACCCCGATGAAATCAAACATAACCTCAAGATTCAACTCACCGGAGCCGTTCGTTGGACCCAAAGCGTACAACAAATGCTCAACGATGGTGCCACAGAATTTTATGAAGTAGGCCCAGGCAAAGTTCTTCAAGGTTTAGTGAAAAAAATTGATCGAAATGTATTGGCAGAATCGGCCCAGTTAAATTAAAAATTCTCAACCCTCAACCAAAAAGCCCCGAATTCCTTCGGGGCTTTTTATTTAACTGCTTGGTCTAGTTTATCGCTGAATCATGACTTTTTCCATGCGGCGGTGAACGTTGTTCTCCCCGTCGGTGGCAACCACCTCTACGTGGTATAAGCCTTCAGCCAAATCCGAATAGTTTAGCGTTTGGATTTCAGTAGTACCAAATTCTTGGCGTTTTACCCATCGGCCATCGGTGCTATATACATTTACCTTAACTTGCTTCACCGGTGCACCCAACTGAAGTTGAAATTCTCCTCGGCTGGGATTCGGGTACAAAATAATCGAAAACACCTCTAAAGAAGATCGACAGCCCGCCGTGTTTAACGAAATCGTTCCGGGTTGAGACCATCCACAGTTGGTGGTTTGAACTTGTGCTCCTAATGTTCCAGAAACAAAAGAACCATGATTGCGGATCACTGCTGTATTCAAATTCTGACTGACCAAAACCAATCCGGAAGGCAAATTAAAACGATAACGAATAGCACCTGGAACCACCGGAATGGTGTACGTTTCCTGACTTCCTGGACAAATGGTGTTTGAACCAGAAATGATAGGCTTGGCCAATAAAGATACTGTTATGGTTCGGGTTGGCGAGTTTCCACATGGAGATACCCCAGCTACCGAAATAACACCACCTGAAAACGATGATCCAAAACGAACTTGAATACTTGTAGTTCCTTGTCCGGATACCATGGTGGCATTTGATGGTAAGGTCCACAAATATGAGTTACAACCATCCACGGGTTGAATGGTGTAGGTTGCTGTTGTATTTGTTCCACGAATTCCACAAACCGAAGTAACCGATTGGGTTACCACAGGAGCTGTATTGGGTTGACCGGTGCGTGGGTAAATGGCTCTTGGCAATCCGCTTCCGCAAGCATTGACAGGTGTTACACGTATTTGGCCAGTCGTGTATACAGCTGGATATGTAACAGAGATTCCATGACTATCGGTACGACTTACTGCCGTAATGCCATCGGTTAACAACCATGAATAGGAAGTTGCATTGGAATCTCGATCCACAGAATAAGTCAATGAATTCGTTGTTCCTCTTACTCCGCACGGATTTAAAAACCCAAGTATGGTATCCGGACGATTCGGAACAGATAGTCGCTGAACGGTAAACTGAGAATCACTTCGAGATACACAGCCATTCGCATCAGTCACTTCCACCCAGATTACCTGACTTTGAGCAACTTGAATGGAAGAACTTCTAGAGCCGTTGCTCCACAAATAGGATCTTCCTGCAGATGCAACCAAGGTTACTCCTGTATTTCTACAAAACTCCAAAGGACCATTGGCCGTAATGACCGCTTTCTGAATTTCATTCACCCATAAATTCAACACAACGGTAGTTGTACATCCTGTTGTATTGATGGTGGTGTACGAATAACGACCAGAATTGAAATAATTTTGTCCGCCAAACGAATAAACCTGCCCTCTGCAAATGGTATCATTCACCGAAATAACTGGATTTTGGTTCACGTTTAATTGAAGAATAACCAAGGAATCACAACCCTTGCTGTTGGTCAAAACAGCTTGATATACTCCAGATTGATTTAAATTTTGACCATTGAATGAATAGGATGATCCTTGGCAAATACTAGCGCTAATTCGTTGGGTATCAGGTTGCGCAAATTGCAAATCCAACGAAACCACGGAATCGCATCCCGAAAAATTTTGAAGCGTATCAACGTACATTCCAGGTTGAGTTAATACCGTACCTCCAAAGGAATAACCTTGGTTTCCACAAACCTTTACTCGAATCGTGTCTGAAGAACTTGGGTTAACATTCAAGGTAAGCGTCACCACCGAGTCGCAACCCAACGAAGAATGCAAACTATCTACGTAAACACCCGGTTGCGAAATTAATCTTCCTCCAAAAACATACGGTTGATTTGAACAAGTCGATGCCGTAAGGGCTGTTGCCTGGGGCGTTCCAACGCGAACCACGATACTATCCGTACAGAAGGTGTAACCGTTGGTTACCGTGCAGTAATAAGTGGTGGTTTGAGTAGGAGCAACCGTGATGGAAGAAGTGGTATCTCCCGTTGTCCACAAATACGATTTTTTATCGGTTGTACCGGTAATTAAGGCCGTTAATTGGGCCGTTGAAGCTCCCCAGTTAGAGGCAAAAATGGCTACTGAATTGTATCCTTGAACTAAGTAGGAAGCAATGGGATAGGTTTGATTTCCAATCATGGTGCTATTGCCATATCCAACAAACCTTCCATTGACAAAAGCATAATACTCGTTTTCAGCTGAAACGGACAACTCGAAATCGGGGTTGGGTTGGCCATTCACTTCAAACACCTTACGGAAGTACACATCGTAAATGCCAACACTATCAGGGTGCCAAATGGGTAGTGCTCCAGAAATGGAGGAAGTACCCTGAATTTTAGCCGATGGCCAAAAGGAATTCGTATCATTAAATCCAACGTATTCCCATCCTTCCGGATTCAAAAGACTCACTTTCCAAGATGCATCAGATGGAACAAAAATGCTATCAGGAGTGGTATTCCCATTATTTTGCCCCTGAACGCTCAAGGTAACCGAAGAACCGATGCAAATGCTGGTATCTTTCCCTAAATCCACCGTCAATAAATCAACGAAAGAGGAATCGGTGGCCGTACATCCATTCTGATTCACAACAACGGAATACCAACCTCCATTCACGGGCAAAATGGATTGGGTAGTGGCTTTGTTGCTCCACAAATAGGTAGCTCCAGGATTACCGGCATCCAAACGACCGGGGTTTCCGCACTGGAATAAGGTATCGGGCAAAGCGACCACGGGAGGATTGGGTTTAACGGTGATCGTTACACTATCAACACAAGATGTAATGCCGTTGCTCACGGTACAATAGTAGGTGGTAGTTTGGGTTGGAGTAACACCAATGTAGGGCGTTGTTGCTCCGTTGCTCCAGGAGTAGGTGAACTGATTTTGAGAATTTTGAAGCAGGTACAAATCGCGAATTTCATTGGAATCCAAGGCGCGATTGTACATAAATACCTCGTCCATACTACCGTAGAACGGGTACCAGAAAGGCGATTTTTGGCCGTATCCGTAGGTACCGAAAAATAAGTTGTTGCGGTTTGCGGCCAAGAACGTGGAAGGGACTTGCGTGAACTTCACTTTAGTACCATTCACGTACATTTCGGAATAGTCTTTGGTGTTGATGATGACCAAATGCTTCCACGATGAATCGATTGGCATTTGATGGCTGTATTGAGATTGAAATTTCGAACGTACCCCGCAACAACCATCCACCTGTAAGTAATTGAGGGTATAGCCGTTGTTGTTGTAGTTAATATCAGCAAAAAATCCAGGAGGAGTTCCAATTCCGTCGCCTTCTTTGGCAAACAAAGCGGCAGTTCCGTTGGTGGGTGCATAACTTCCTACACCACTCATGGCGTTTCCGGGAATTTCTTTGTACCAGAGGGACATGGTGTAAACTGAATCGATGTGTAGCGAAGAATTATTTTTTACGAAAATATGGTCGTTATTGCCGAATCCGCGGAAGAAATACGCCCCATTGGGATTTCCGAATCGGTCGGTAGTGGCGGTAACACCTTGAGGTTTACCGTGGTTTCCGTTGCCGGAAAAGTCATAGGCATTTCCATCGAAAGAGTAAGCCGCCATCAATCCGTTTTTCAAATTCGGATTTCCTTTCACGAAGGGATTGATCACGTAGGTTTCACCCGCACAAATGGCGGTATCGTTTCCGAGATCCACGGAAAGCAGGTCGACGTAAACGCTGTCGGTGGCTGAACACAAATTGTTGGATACAGTAACTCCGTACCAGCCCGAATTATTCACTGAAATGCTTTGTGTTGAAGCGCCGTTATTCCAAAGGTAGGATGACCCGGTGTTTCCGGCATTTAAGGTTGTAGAGGCTCCACAAACGGAAAGGGTATCGGATGAAGCAAGGCTAACGGAGAGGTTGCAAGCCGATTGGCCAGTGTACAATTGCTGCACTTCGGAAGCCGAAAGAGCGCGGTTGTAGATGGCGATGTCGTCGAGTAAGCCATTTGCGTATTCCGTTTGACCTGGGATATCTTTTCCAAATATTAATGAGGTATTTGTTGTGTAATTCCCAATTCCACCTGGTGCGGAAGTTGCGTTTCCACTATGAATCAAAACACCATTGACATAAATTTTAACCGTTGAAAAATCAATAATCGCCGAAATATGCATCCAACTATTGAAAGATGTGGGAAAGTTGGAACTGGAGGTGCCTTTTTGATTCAAATATGCAGTTATTTGCCCAGGTATTATTACACAACTATATTGTGGAAAATTCCAAGATAAAGTTCCTTTTGAAATAAGAGGAAAAGAATAATTATTCCAAACTGGGTTAGTGTACCAATTTCTAATGTTAACCCAACTAGCCAAGGTAATTGTATCCAAATTATTTGACAAAGTAAAAGAATTTGCTATTTCAATGAAATCATTCACCCCATCAAACGAATACGCCTTCCCGGCATTTCCATTTCGGTCCGCAGCCAGAGTGGCTCCATTCACCGTGCCGTGGTTGCCGTTTCCGCTTTCGTCGTTGGCGTTTCCGTTAAACGGCCACCAACCCACCAATCCTTGGATGGGAACATAGGAAGGAATGTTCGATTGTGCCTGCACCGTTCCCCTTCCAACGAATAACAACAAGAATAGTAGAAGTCCTTTTTTCATCATGATTTCTATTTGAGAAAATTTCTCAAAGATAGAAACATTTTTTTAATATGTGGTATTTATTGGTTTTTTATTGAACCGTAAATTTTATACTCGATTTCAGCAGTTTCTGACCGTACTTCTTGTTCCAAATTTCAGCGAAATACGTTCCAGCGGGCCATCCTTCTACCGAAAATTCTCCTTCATGAATAACTCCAAAATCTTTCTTTAACACTACTTTTCCTTGCAAATTATACACCGTTACTTCGGTACTACTCCATGAATTTTGAGCAATAGTCACCTTGGTGCTTGCCGGATTGGGATACAATATCCATCCGTTTTTCCCTATGCTTGGAATTTCCTTCCCTTGGAGAAGTAAAACACTGGCTGTATCGGAAGGAAAAGAAAGCAAACTGTCGCAACCATAAATGCTATGAACAACGTAACGGTATGGGCAAGAATTTGCAGATAAATTCCAATCCATCCAATGCAATTGCTGAATCCAAAACAATTGAGCACTGTCCGATAATCCGGAAGGTTTCCATAACGTAACGAAAGGTGCCCAACCCGCCCCACAGCTATCCCGATAAACTTGAATCCCATGAAAACGATTCACCCTGCGAAAAACCGATTGTTGCAAACTCGTATCAAACGTTTCCAGCGTAGATACATCGACCAACGAATCAAATCTCAATTGAATATTGGTTGAAGAAAAAGAAAGTGGATGAATTTTGGGTTGGGGGCAATCAACTTCTTTCAACACCAAATTCATCGTAAAGGCATTCTTTCCATTGAACGGACATTGATTGTCTTTTGCGATGAAATTCAAGGAATAATGCTGGGGAAGTGGATCCTTTAAACAGGAAGAAGTAGGATGAACAGATTGGGCGCAATTGGTTTTCCAATGGATTCGATATCCAACTTGATTTAGGGCCTTAACACCGTAACCAACCGGCATTCCATTCAATGAATCGGGTGGAATTACTGAACTACTCGATGGAAGAATGGTTCGAATGCTAGCACAAGGAGGAGCATAGCATCCAGAATCGACCCGAAAGGTATCAACCCCATCTTGATAGGTTCCCCAAAACGGATGACCACTAAATTTTAACGTCACCGAATCGGTGAAAGGAGCGTAATCGGAAGCTTGAACTTCCAATTGAATTTCATCACCAAAAAATCGCTCCACTTTGGCTCCCGAAACCAAATTGTTCCCTGAAATGACCTCTTTTCCGGAAATTTTAGGAGAACTTTGAATTGGGGAATATCCAAGTCCGGTGTAATTCGCTAAAACAACAACCTGAAAATCCCTAAAATTCTCGGCGATCTTCTGCCCGTTTTTAACCGTCGTTACCTTGATGCATATTAAAAAATTCCCTTGGGTTCGAGGTGCCATTCCCATGATTCCAGAAAGAGTATCGATCGGATAATTGGACAATCCGTAAGCTGGAACAATATTGGGCAAGGGGTTGCTGATGGAAAAACCGTTGTTGTACGAACACGGAGAGTTGAGGTTGGTGTAAGGATAATCAATCGAATAATTCAATGCATCCAAATCTTGATCAACCGCCCCAAAATAAATAAATGACGTATCAATTCTACCGAAATTGTACACCAAAAAAGAATTGGGATACTCCGGAAACTCGGGAGATGCATCACCTAAACATTGAACGGGAATGCCAACATTCTGTCCAGTTGAATCCTTTTGAAAATAGGGATACATTTTTGATCGAACGACAAATTCCCCAATGCATCCCGAGTTTTGATTTGAATTACGGCAACAAAGATTGGAATTGGGGTGAGATTGAAAAAGCCAACCACCTCGAGGCGGCACACCGGTTAGCCAAATCGTGTCAGACCAATATTGAACGGCAGCAACGGCTCCCCGAACGTTAGAAAATCCGCTCAAAGGGTTGGAACCGCATCGACCAATGTTGGTGGATCCGCTGCAAACTGGTGTAATTTCATATCCTGTCCCCAATTTTCCTGGGCCCTGATGCAATAGAATGGTATCCACAATTCTACCTGACCTATCTTTGGGACTTCCTTGAACTACCAATCTGGGTAAATTATTGGGAAGTATAGCTATTCCACTGCAATCGCGGTAGGCCGTAAGGATAAAAATAAATCCGTATCCATCGCGTTGGAAATTCTGAGCATTGTTATCCCGAACGGCTTTCCAAGTAATTTCTCCACCGAAGGTGTGACTTGCTTTTGTTTGTGATGTTAAAAAAAACATCACAAACAGGCCTAAAAAAATCTTTTTCATGGGTTGTATTTTTGGTAAATATACAAAAATTGCTTAAAAAACAACTACCTTTAATTCATGCTTCGAATTCTAACAAACCGCGTGGTCCTTTTGGCCGGACTCGGATTTTTTGTCGATGTTTTTGACCTTTTCCTCTTTTCCGTGGTTCGGCGGCCGTCCCTCCAATCCATGGGCGTAACCCCCGAAACCATGGGTGACATCGGCGAGCAATTGCTCGCCACCCAAATGTGGGGCATGCTCCTCGGCGGCTTCCTCTGGGGAATACTAGGCGATAAACGGGGCCGCCTCACCGTGCTCCTGGGTTCTATCCTCACCTACTCCATCGCAACCGCAGCCAATGGATTGGTGACCGACCTTTCCTCCTACCACCTCTGTCGTTTCTTTGCCGGACTCGGTTTGGCCGGAGAATTGGGAGCAGGCATCAGCCTCGTGATGGAACAGTTGGAAGACCGACAGCGGGGAATCGGCGCTTTATTGGTGGCAACGTTGGGCGCCCTGGGCGCAGTGGTCGCCGCCCTCATGGGCGATCTTTTGCCCTGGCAAACCACCTACTTTCTGGGCGGCGCACTCGGCATCGCATTGCTTCTTTTCCGCTTCGGAGTTACAGAATCAGCTATTTTTCGAACCCAAGAAAGCCACCCCCACGAACGGGGCGCCCTTCGCATCTTGCTGAATTCCGAAAATCGTAAGAGGTACATCGGTTCGGTTTTGGCCGGCGTTCCCATCTGGTTTTCGGCCGGGTTGTTGGTTGGCTTCCTTCCCGAAATTGCTCAATTCCACGGTATTTCAGGCATCAAAGTCACCACCGGACTCATTTGCTTTCAAGCGGCATTTTCGGTGGGTGACCTTTCTTCCGGACTCATCAGCCAAAAAATACAATCCCGATTGAATGTCCTCCATGGATACACCTGGGGATGGTTGGGAACCGTGGTTCTGCTCTTTGTTTTACTCACCCTAGGAGTTTCTCCCACGCTGCTGTATCTCTTGGTGATTCTCTTGGGGTTGTTTTCGGGGTACATGGCTGTTTTTGTGACAGCCGTATCGGAACAATTTGGAACGAACGTGCGAAATACAGCCAGCAGTACCATCATTAATCTAATGCGAGGTAGCGTGGTCTTGATGGTTCCACTTCATCTGTTTTTACAGCATCAGCTTTCGCTTTCCCTCACCCAAAGTTTGATGGCCATCGCCCTGTTGGTTTTCGGATTGTCGTGGTGGGGACGGAGGCAAATGGCAGAAACTTTCCACATTTCGCTTCGGTTTGTTCAGCGACGGAAACCATAAGTCATCGACTTCCGTTGTATCTTTCAAAAGAAGTCCATGGAAACCATCGTTAATAAAGTTGCAGCTTCAGGCATCATTACCCTTGATTTGGCCCGTTTTCTCCCCGAAAAACCAATTTTGTCGGTCGACCTTTCTTCCTATTTATGGCAAGGGATGGTACTGAAGGAAAAGGATTTTCGCGAGGCCATGGGAGCGACAGATTGGACAATCTTTCAACATGAAAACGTGGCAGTGTACTGTTCCACGGATGCGATTGTTCCCACTTGGGCATTCATGCTGTTAGCAGGGAATTTGCAACAGGCCGGAGCTCAGGTTTTTTTCGGCACAACGGAACATGTTCGAAACCAAATTCTTCTTCAAAATATCAATCAGATGGATGTTTCATCCTTCGAAAAAGCCAAAGTGGTGGTGAAAGGATGTGGAGATGAAAGCATTTCGGAAGCGGCGTACGTGGCCATCACGCTGAAGCTGAAGCCGGTGGTGAAAATTTTGATGTACGGAGAGCCTTGCAGCACCGTACCCCTGTTTAAAAGGAAAGAATGAATCGAAGGCAAAAATCCATCGGAAAAAACTTGGCCTTGTTTGCGGGTATTTTGTTGGCGGCGGGTCTGTTCAACGCTTGGATTTTTCACACCAATTGGGATGGATACTTCCGGAAAGATCCGGTGTTGGATCACGGAACCATTTTTAAGTACGACCTGGGGAACATTCCGGTTCCCGACACCATTTTTTTTGCGGGACAACCGGTTCCGATGACGAGGAAGCGATTCCGTAAAGCGGTTTATAAAGCGTTGAAAGACCGCATGAAACACCGGGATGCCACCATTTTTTATTTGCAACAATCGGCCCGGTGGTTGCCAGAAATGAGCAAAATTTTAAAAGAAAAGCAATTGCCCGACGATTTGAAGTTCATTCCCATTGTGGAAAGCAATTTAACGAATGTAACCAGCGCTCGGGGTGCAAAAGGCTTTTGGCAATTGCAAACAAGAACGGCCCGCAACTTTGGATTAACCATCAACGGTGCCATGGATCAACGGTTAGACCCCTGGGCAAGCACCGAAGCTGCCTCCGATTATTTGAAAATGTTGTACGACACGGTGGGCAGCTGGCCAATGGTGATTGGCGGCTACAACATGGGCATGGGCGGAATTTTATCAAAAATGGATCGCCAAAACGAAGACGATTTTTACCAACTGCGGTTGGGGGCAGAAACCCAAGCCTTTTTACCGAAGTTGATTGCCTTTAAACTGGTGATCGAGTATCCGCATTTGTACGGTTACCCTACGGAGGTTTGGAAAGAAAAACACCGTCCGTTTGAGTTTTTCACGACGGATTCTGCGTTTTCGGCGGTTGGGATAGAACAGCAATTCCATTTGGCTGCGGGAACGGTTAAGCGACTGAATCCGTGGTTATTCGCAAATGGATTTGCAAATCCACGAAGGAAGAGTTTTCACATTCGGATTCGATAAAGAAAGAGAGATACGAAAGGCGAAGGAGAGAAGATTAAAGATGGTCGAAAACGGTGCCTTCGAGGACCTCAGGCACCAGAAATGCCCGATCCCTGAGTTCCCTGGGGGCTCGAGGACCGGCCCCTCGACACTTCCCGACGGATATCGGGACATGGTCCCTGAGTTTACCGAAGGGCTCGAGGACCGAGAACGATTCCCAAAGGACGGTCTTTGAGCTGAAAAAAGCATCCGTTTTTTCCTATTTTTGCTGACGAATCTCAGAATCGGAAAACCAAACCCTTAACCCCCGCGTTTAAACTTTCATGACCCAAATATTCCCCTTCCTATTCCGTTTCTTCCTCATTTTCGGATTGGTTTTCCTCATCGATTATTACGCTTACCAAGCCATAAAAACCGCATTCGTCAAGGTCGATTCGCCCCAGCGTCCCCTCCATTTTTACATCTATTGGGGATTCCACATCCTTCTCTACATTTGGGTGTTGGTTGGGGTGTTTACCATGGATCGGTCCTTCGGTCCGGGACGATTTCAGGAATGGGCCATGACCGTGGCCATTGTTACCTTGCTTCCCAAAATCATTTTGATTCTTTTTCTTCTTGGAGAAGATCTTTTTCGGGCCATTTCCGCTCCGTTTCAAAAACCGCATGCCCACTTGCCCGAACGCCGCACCTTCCTTTCTCAACTCGCCATCGGCGTTGCTTCGCTTCCCTTAGCTGCCAATTTGTACGGCATTTTTAAGGGGAAGTATGATTTTCAAATTCATAAAGCTACTTTTTCTTTCCCCGATCTTCCCGAAGCGTTCGATGGGTTTACCATCACCCAAATTTCCGACCTTCACATTGGCTCATTTGAAGACCATTCCATCGTTGAAAAAGGGATCAACATGGCCAATTCCCTCAATTCTGACCTGATGGTATTTACTGGCGACATGGTGAACCACCACTCCGATGAAGCCAAACCTTGGATCGAAACCTTGGGAAAATTTACCTCGAAAACAGGGAAATTTTCCATCCTCGGCAACCACGATTACGGCGATTATTTGGTGTGGAATTCCCTGGAAGAAAAGCAACAAAACATCACCGATTTACTGCAATACCAACGACAAATGGGATTTCGTCCGCTCCTCAACGAATCCATTAAAATTGAGAGAAACGGACAATTTATTCGTTTGGTGGGCGTAGAAAATTGGGGTGCCGGCGGCTTTTCCAAGTACGGCGATTTATCCAAGGCGATGGAGCAGGTGGAGGACGGCGCGTTTACCGTTTTGCTCTCCCACGATCCCTCCCATTTTTCGGAGCAGGTGCAGCATTTTCCCATGAACATTCACCTGACGCTAAGCGGACATACCCACGGCATGCAGTACGGCATTGAAATTCCCGGCCTTCGGTGGAGTCCGGTGAAGTTCCGCTACCCAACATGGGCCGGTGCGTATGGTTCTGGTGGTCGTAAAATTTACGTGAATCGCGGATTCGGATTCATCGGATTTCGGGGACGAGTGGGTATTTGGCCAGAAATTACTCAGATTACCTTGCGTAGAGGATAAGTAAATTACCTACCGCCTTACCACTTCCCCTCGAAACGAACGATCCCACCGCCAGAAATCGAATTGCGTTTTTCGATGGCCCTCCAAATGCACGTTGAATTGCTTGTTGTAAAACGCATACAACGAAATGGTTTGAAAACTGCCCGAAAACACCACGTTCCTCCCTTTGATCTCTTCCCCCAAGGCCAACGATTTGGCCCTGTTTTCGGCAAATCCCAAAGCAGGAACAACAAAAACCAAACCCCTTGCCACCATCATCAACGCCAACGTAAGGCCCATGGCCCAACGAACCGATTTCCATGTAAACGACTTGCTGCCCATCCACGCCGCCATCGGTAGCACCGCCAACAACGTCCACTGCGGTTGAACATGTCCTTTCCCCACGCTCCACAAGAAAAAGCCGAAAAACAAAAGGGTAAAGGCCTTCCATCTCCTCTGCTCCAACGTTGCGCCCTCTCCTTTTTTCATCATTTCCCACCAAATCCACGGGTGAAACAACAAGACAGAGTTAAGCACGTATTCCCCCAAAAAATTCCATTGGAAGGATTCATTTCTTTCTTTTAAATGATACGAAAGGGAAGGAAAATCGTGCTGATATTGCCACCACAAATGAGGCGCAAACAACCCAGCTCCAACCAGTCCAGCCAAGTACCAAACTTTTGATTTCCAAACCCATCGATGGGTTAATCCATAAAAACCAATCAACAGAATGCCGTGGTATTTGCTGTACAACAACCCCGCCATGATCACCCCCCAAACGAAGCCATCCACCACCGTTATTTTCTCCTTCTCCTTTACCCTACTCGCCCACCACCAAAACGCCATTCCGAAAAACAACAACGGCGCATCGGGTGTAGCAACAAACCCGTAAGCGTGAACCAAAGGGAAAAGCAACAACCACATCCAGTGGGGAAAAGGTCCCTCTCCTTTTTTCTTCATCCATTGCTGAAAAAGAAACAACGTTCCCGTACTCCAAAGCACGGTAGAAAAACGCACGCCCAATTCTCCAGGAATCCAATCGAACAGGGCGATGCCCACCGCCACCATGGGCGGATGATCGAAATACCCCCAATCCAAATTCTGGGCATACAACCAATAATACGCTTCATCGGGATGCAGCGGTAAAAAGGAAGCCTGAACGAGGTTCACCAACGTCCAAATCACCAATCCCCAAGCGGCCCAACGCTTCATTTCCATAAATCCAATACCACTCGGCCGCGGGTTCTTCCCCCTAAAATATCATCCAAACTAGCGTTCAACTCATCAAATCCAATGGTTTTCTGATGAATCAAATCCAATGTTTTCGGTTTCCACGGACCGGCTAATTTCTCCCACACCTTCAAACGAATGGGCTTTTCGGTTTCGGCCGAAGCCACCCCCAAAATATTCACCCCCCGAATGATAAGCGGGTAAACCGTGGTCGAAAATTCTGGAGTGTCGACCAACCCGCAAACCGCCACGTTGCCGTACAATCCGGTGGCTCTCAGCATCGACTCTAAGGTTTTGCCGCCCACTGTATCCAAACCACCCGCCCAGCGGGTGCTGATCATCGGACGGGTTTCGTGCCCCAGCATTTCTTCCCGAGAAATGATGGAAGTTGCCCCCAATGATTTCAAATAATCCGACTCGTGCAACTTACCAGTGGAGGCGATGACCTCGTACCCGGCAGAAGCAAAGATGGTTACCGCCATGGAACCCACTCCGCCC
>JACCEA011862236.1_pt1 | contig 18229 bp, 19 predicted proteins | sample 7449851 | NCBI WGS metagenome assembly JACCEA01 (sample SAMN15323453, study PRJNA562643) | freshwater metagenome | isolation source: river surface water | place: USA:Blue River Watershed | collected 2017-08-18
CAGGTACACACTTGGCACCAGATGCAACAGCGAATCGTTTTCCATCTGCCGACCATTTCACATCCAATGCAGCACGATCAATTCTGAGGATGACCAACGACGGCTTCCACGAGTTAGATGGAGCATCAAATGTCCAAACAAAAGCATTTCTATCATGTGAGCAAGATACGATCTGATTTGTGACGGGACTCCAGTCAATTGAAGCGACTAATAAATCATGCTGAGAAACAGGAAGAGAAAGAGACAACAGAAAAGTCAAGACCCTTGGGGTTAATTTTCAATTATTAACTGACTTCAGTCAATTTCCACAATAAATTCCAATTGCGAGTATCATAAATGTGAATTTCATTATTGTTTGGAGAAAATGCTAGCACTGCAATCATTATCAAAAATAAACAATGCGCAGTATCATGTAGAAAAATATATTTTCTTACTTGAACGATCGCCGTTCCATGCATGGCAGGAGATACCCTCAATTGGGCTTGTTAGTTGTTGTACTTGAGCCATCGTCAACAATTTCTTTCGGTTATTGAATTGGGATTATTACGAATTTCGCTTGAGCAACCTCGAGCAGGAAAGATTTTTTTGCAAATATGCCAAAAATAAGGAATTTACGTAATAAGGTCTGATTGGAGGGAAATACCTACTTCACCTCTCTACAGATGTTGTCAAAAAAAAATTCAGTAAGAGCAACAAATGAATTCACGTGGAACGAACAAGTGAAACAAGAACGTGTGAGAATGGGAATATCGACGCTAATTGTATTGGCCCTTGGCGCTGGAATTTTTATTCTTATATTATATATATTTGCTTTCGTTATTGTATTCGGTCCTCAACCAAAAGGGAAAGAATATGATAAGTTTATCATGGACTTAAGTGCTCCACAAGGGGATGCGTCATTCATAAAAACTGTTCTAACCTGGGGATACTTCAAGCGATCTTTTAGAGAATTTATTAAATACTACAAACTCAAATTCTTTCCTGTCTCTAAAGCTACTTTGGGGAAGAGATGCCCTGATGCTACTCTAGTCTCCCTAGATGGCACAGTAAAGTCTTTGCTGAAGGATTATGTTGATATTGATCAAGATATACCATTGATTCTCAATATGGGAAGCTATACCTGACCCCCATTTGCAGGGAATGTGGATTTGATGAATGATATCTTTTACCATTATTGTAGTGGTGATAAATTTCCGAAGGTTGCACGTTTCCTGACAATTTATATCGAGGAGGCACATGCTTATGATGAATGGTGGTTACCTGATTCAGTCGGAGGCAAGGCTTGCATTCCCAATCACCGATGCATTGAAGATCGCATTCAAGCTGGTCAACGATTTGTTGCCGATTTTAAGTTTCCTAGCGAATTAATCTGTGATTCCTTCGACAACCAAATGAATGAACGATTCAATGCTTGGCCAGAGAGGTTATTTATTGTAGAAAAAGGTGTGATTGTATATGAAGGGGGCCTAGGTCCATTTGACTACAAGCTTGCTGAAGTTAAGGATTGGTTGAGTACTAGGTATGGTATGCGAGGTGAACAAATCACTCGCCGATAGCGTGTAGGTTATATATGTTGTTTTGTTTGGTTAGATTGGAGATTTTGGCACGATGGTTCACGGTTCATATATGTATTGAGAATGATGTTGGTTTTGCAATTGATGTTCAGTATGCTTTGAATTGTTGACCAGACTGTTTTACTGGAAGGGTATCTTTATTTTGCTTTGGTAGTACACACTTATTAAAGAGGAACCCACAATATATTGTTTTTGTTTCGCACGCTATCCGTATGTAAACAAAATTTATGGACAATATCCTTAATCTCGAAATTCTCTCCTATCACACAATCTCGAATTCGATAACTTGAACGAATGGAAACAGCGATAATTAAGCGCTTGAAACGCGCATCAAAGCAAAGAAATTAGACACAGTTGCAAACATATCAAATAATAAATACAATTATATCTACAATCATCATTATCTTAGCGAAATATTCTAATCTTTTCGTCGAAGAACAACAAAGTAAGGAAAATGGATATCGTGATCGTAGGAACTATCACTGCTTTTGTACATTATGTCTTCTTGAGTTATCTGAAAACCATAATGGTTAGAAATATGGAGTCAAGAAGGAAAGATTGATAAGATAAAATGAAATGAGTACCTCTTCTAAGTAGTTTTCAATAATCTCAACAATAAAATGATGAGACGCCTTGTCAATGAATAATTGCATGGTACCAGATCTCTTTGGTTGAAAAAAGATACAAACACCGTTGAATTGAAGAATTCTTAAAAGAAAGGTAATAAGAGCATCATGATAGTCTCTGAAAAAGAGGCAATCTACACCGATGATCACATCCCATTTAGAAATATTCATTGGCACTGAAGACCACTCCAATAATTGAGATGTTATAGGAAAAGCATTGTGTATTGCACCTTTCGACTTGCACATTTCTATGCATGCTCTCTGTAGAAGACTTTGATGAGAAAGGGAGGCTTTGAATAAGTTAGCGTAAAAGTCTTACTTGGTTTGTAACACAGTGTGGATGACCATCCGAGATGACAACTTCACTGGATATTTCTAATGCTGCTAGACCCAAACCAACGAGCCCTGTCATACCTCCTCCAACTTCCAAAACTCGTTTTCCCCTCACCATATCCACCAGAAAAGGGCATTTACAAAACAAATAAAGCATGAGCGGCTCTGATGGCCAAACGCATATGTTACCTGTGTTGTCCACGCCATAAAGTTGATTTGAAAGCAGATCTTGACTACTTATCCTTTTGTTTTTTGGTGGTTCTCTTGTATATAAAGTTATTTCGTTGTAATTGGGATCATTTTCATCATATCTCTTGAATAAATGAAGTTCATAACGGTAGAATTCCATAACTTTGTGAATAGGGTTCATGTTAAGATGGCGAACAAGAAATGATGCTTGATTCATGAAACTTGTCCCAAATTGAGAAAATTCCTTCATGGACTCGAAATCTTTTTCACTGCTCAATGATAAACAAATTGACGGAAAGCCTTCAATGGTATAGTTCCCCTTGTCGTCTCTACCAGCTACAAAGCTCCCAATCAGTGATTTGAATTCAGTTGATGATATCTCATTGAATTGATCGATAGAAAGACATAATTTGCATTCAGTGCAGTCTATCAGTAGAAAATATTCTTCACACGCCTGTATGATATCTACCCATGATTTTGTCGACGAAGAGCAAGTGATAGCCAACTCAAATCCACTCCATAGGCATTTTACTTTTTTCAATTTTTGGAAGCCTTGAAAGGAGTGAATAGAGGCTTGATTGGTTGAATCTCTTTGTCCCTTCTTCAACGTAGATTTTAACAGCTCCCACTTGGACATTCTGTGCGAATGTCGGAGCAACTACAGCGATAGTTGAAGTTTAGAGACGTATCTTCGAATGTTCGAATGTGTTATACCATATAGAAGTATTGTATTAGACGACGATACCAGTATCTACTATGTACAAGTATTGTTTCTACAGTATTGTAGAGTGTCACTCTCTATGTTGTTGTGCACACATTGTTTTTTTCAAACCATGCGCTAGTTGCTGTGTCCATATACATATGCCGAGACGACGCAGCAGCACAACGTGCCGAGAATGGCGCCGCGGGGGGCCACACAAATCAAATACCAAATAGCTCTCTCTCGCCCCGCCGCCTTTGTGAGCCCATAATAATAAAACGCCTGTCCGGCCACATCATTTCCATGTTGCGTACAATACTTCTATATATAATACTGTTAACCAAACTCAAGATATGGGATGGTTTTTGATTATGATCTAATTGTTGTGGGAGCAGGACTCTCAGGATTGATTGTGGCGAGAAACTTCGCCGAAGCTGGAGCGCGAGTTTTGGTTTTGGAAGCGGGTCACCGCGTTGGCGGTAGAATATACGATGTTTATCACACGGATTATTTTAGAGCTGCGCGACCTAAGACTTCTCATGAGAAGAGTATATGTAATGTAATTGCTGCTGGTGCTGATCGTTTTGATGCAAATCGTCATGATTACCTGATACGTGAGATAAAACGTTACGGCTTAACTCATTCTCGTCATCAACCGGAACTAAATTCCTGCTTCTTCCGATCTTCCAAATTTGATATAAAAACAATGCAACAATATTTTGAAGAAGAATTACTTCAAAAACCTCCATCTAATCATACATGTAAAGGTTCAAATGCGAAAGATGTCAAATCAGAAGATATCAAAAATAACTCCCGCCTTGGGATAATCAGTTCGCTCAATAGCGACAAACGTAGATCCAAGACAACCCTGCAACAAGTTATTGATAAGATGAATTTTGACGCTTCTGTCTTTGATCAGAGTTTGGGATTCGATCAAATCGATATGAAGGAAATGGACTGCAGCTTTTCTGATTATATAAAACACCACCTAAATCTGAATGACGACGACGACGAAGACATTATTCAATTTCTAAAATTGCAAATATTTCTCTTGCTGGGTGCTGAAGCGGATGACATATCTACCTTGATGATCCTTCAGCAAGTGAAGCAGTTCAATGGGGACACCAAGCAAATGCTTTTGTTTCCAATGCAGTATGATTATCTGGAAGAAGGATTTGGAATGTTACTGGATTGCATCACCAAGGACATTCTTCGTTATCCTGGATGTGAAATACGTTTAAATACATCTGTTATTGCGATATCAAGTATTGTTTCTGAGAGAGATATTCCCAGAGTTCCCAAGTATGACTTCCCACTGCCATCATCCGTATTGTACACCACTAAGGTCAAGCTCTCAACCGGACATGAATTACACAGTTTGGGAACGATTGTCACAATCCCACTAAACACAGTTTTATCTATACAATTTAATCCTAGCTTACCTTCTCATGCATTGAGAGGCTCAGAACGATGTAATGGGAATCGTAACTATTTGAAGGTTTTCTGCTATGCGGAAGGAGTTACTGTGCGTATTTCACAGTTATTTTCGAAATGGAATTATTCTCACAACTGCGATTGCGAAACAATTGCGCATAAGCTGGTTGATGATGAAAATGTATTGGATCCAGATATTGGCGCAACCAAAAGGAAAATTTATACACGACGTATTATGGATGCAGAATATTACGATATTTCGAAATTAATAGCGGAAAAAGCTGATAGGAAAAAGTATTCAATTGTTTCGATGATCGCTCGTCGTGAAGACATATTGCAAAGGAGAATCGGCAGTATAGTACAATCGTATAAGCAAATTCATCCAGACATAAACTTAAGACTGGACAGTCCATATTTAACTGCAGATGATCTCGACTCGAACGTACTTGAGCCTGATGTAAAATCTGTGGTTGGCGATTTGAGTAGTATTTTCTATTATGACTTTGCGCGAGATAAAAACATTCGATCGACTTGGTTTAACTTGAGAGTGGGTTCGTCACAATTGCATTCGTTGATGTTACGAGAACTTTCTTGTCCTTGGGGATCTGAGAATCAATCCCTTTACATTACAGGTGCAGATATGTCTTCCTATTGGACAGGTTGGCTTGAAGGCGCTGCATTTTCTGCTGATCAAGCTACAAAAGTTATGCTTCCCTATCTATTTCCTCCCAGAATTGAAAGAAACTTTGCTAGGAAAGTTTAAATGTAAAATAATATAATATATTATACCTAACGTATGGCCGACGATAAAATTTTTGATACATTCATACGTTCAATCATTCATTAAACGAGATTAGGCACATTTGTATGTTACTGCTAATTGCTTTGGAACAATACAACAAATGGAGTTGCTAAGGCGTGCTGCTGCTGCTGCTGCTGCCGGGCGGCGGGGCCACTCTCGCCTCTGCGCTGCTCACACATCATCATATAGCTGTAGCACACCTCCGACCTACTTTTTAAATTTTATTTTTGTAGCTAATAATAATAATAATAATAATAATAAATCTGAAGATCTGAAGTCTGCAATTTAGAGATCGACTTGGTTAGTATTGGTAATCTCTACGATTAGATTCAAAAATGGTTTTGTTTGCATCATCTTTCATCGTTGTCATCTTTGCTATTTATATCGTTGCCTTCAAAAAGCATCACTTCCAGTTGTTACCACATGAAGCAGATTTGGACACCACTTCATGGTGGATAAGCAAATTGTCTCATGTCATCGTTGATCGTCCCTTTCCGAGCAACTCAACAATTGGAATAGCATTGGGAAGACTGTCTTATAGTCTAATGACTCGTGCTTCGGATCAAGTCAATCTTTGGAAAGAACCGGATTTGAAGGAGATTCCTTTTGAAGATTTGGTGATAGCTGTCCCCAAAACATATAACACCCCTGAAGATAGAAAATTATTGAATGCTGAAATCCAAATCCGCGTTTATAATAACCAGGGATCGTGGAAAGACGGTACCAAGAAACCAGTTTTAATATGGTACCATGGTGGTGGTTGTGTTGTTGGCAGCATGGACCAAGATCACGTATTAAGTCTACAATTAGCAAAGGAGACGAATTTTATTGTTGTGAACGTGGACTACCGCCTCGCGCCTGAGTACATATTTCCCACCGGCGTAGAAGATTCATACGCCGCCTTCGAATGGGTTCACAAGAATATCCATAGATACGGTGGGGATAAGAACAGAATTATTCTTGGGGGTGAGAGTGCAGGGGGCTATATGGCTGCAGCTGTGACTTCAAAATATCTCGTTGAGAACTCTCAAGATAATCGCGAAGTATCGCCAATTATTGGAACTTACTTAGTTTATCCTGGATTGGCGGCCGTCGCAGATCCAACGGACCCTGATGTCGCTCAATATGCGGATACCAATGGTTTACTTCCTATGGTTACAGTTGAAAATTTCCGCAATTTGTATGCTGGTACCACTGATATTGCTGTTCGGCAAAATTATTTATTTGCGCCAGCATTGACCCCTGAGCATGCGTTACAACGTTACCCACCCTCCATCTTTGTTGTTGCGAAATATGATGTTTTAACTAAAGAAAGTGTGACTTTTGCGAATAAGTTGAAAGCATTTGGTATTCCCGTTAATATTTTGACATACAAATCCACCATTCATGCTTTTTTTGGCAAGGAAATTGTATCACCGTCCGGAAGAATCGCTGTTGCGGAATCTTGCGCGGCTTTATTGGAGATATTGAGATTAAACTAGAATTTTTATATTGGAATTGTAGTTTGCTTCTTTTGTTTTCAAGCAGAAGCAATACCAGATAATGTTATTCCTGTTAATGAATTGTTGTGTTCAACGTGATTAAATATTATTACACATGAATAAGATCCACTAATGCCTTTGTTGACTCTTTGACTGCAATCGGTCCCGCAGGACTAATCAGCTCTCTTCCAAAAAATCCATGGATGGTGGTTTGGTAATGTAGCACTTTGTTGGGAACTTGTAAATGTGTCAATTTGTCCGACAACTCGATGCTTTCATGCGTTAGAACATCGTATTTCGCTACAACAAATACAGTGGGAGGATATTGAACAAGAATATCATCTGGAGTAAGAATGGGCGCGAAGAGATAGTTCTGTCTTACGGCCATGTCGGAAGAGCCGGAATACAAAAATCGGGAACGTGCAGTTCCGGAGAGGGTAAGTAATCCGTTAGTATTGGCAAACTCGATGCCCGGTCCATCAGGTTGGATGGCAACATCCAATGCTGGGTAGACCAAATATAGACCAATAAATGGTGATGACTTTGGCTTCTTTTCAATTAAATAATGAGAAACAACGACTGCTGCAAGATTACCCCCCGCGCTTTCGCCAGCCACGACCACTCTAGTTGGATCTCCACCATAACCCTCAATATTGTCCAATACCCAATTCAAAGCGGTGTATGCATCCTTAGGAGGAATAGGAAACAGATATTCAGGAGCAAGTCGATAATCAACATTAACCACAACCATACCAGTCTCTTTACTGAGCTTTTGGCATAATGAATGATCACCAGCCATACTACCCTTACTCCATCCTCCACCATGATACCAAACCATTACAGGCTTCAAAACATAGCTACCTTTGTCAAAATTATATATTCTTGCTGGGATACTGTTCAATGAAGGGCTTTCTTTGTCAATATCGTAGTTGATAGGAACCGGTATAGATACTTCAGTGAAAATCATGGACTTCAAAGAAGGATCTCGAAAGTAATCCCACATCTGAAAAAGAGACAGAAAATCTTCATACAACTTTCTTGATTTAGAAAGACCTTCCAATTCTGCGGAAGGTTTGCTTGGTAGAATGATAAAGCTAGTTTTGGCGAAGAAGAATGATCGACTATCGAGACCCTCTTCACCAGGACCAACTCTGTAGTATGTGTTCTTCACATACATATAAGCGGCTGAAAACAAAATGACAACCAATGACAAAAATAACACAGCGAACTCTGTCTTCATGATGAGAAACTTGCAATTGGAGATTAATCATCAACAAAACTAATAAAACTATTGTATTGTACAACAAGAAAACTCTGTGCTTGTTGTGACTAATAGTGAGACTATATATAAATATATACTGCTATTATTCTCTAGCGTCATCAGCTCAGCTTAGCTCAGTTGGTAGAGCATATGACTGTAGTCGTTGCACAAATATCATATGGTCGCTGGTTCGATTCCGGCAGCTGAGATCATCTTTTGTTTGGATAGTTGTGGTCTTCTTCACATTACAGTTGAAGCACATGAAATTTATATTTTTATTTCTATCCGCTGTCCTATCCAAAATTTCAGAACGAAAATTTCAGGCGTGGCGCCTCGTTGGCCCAGCACTGTCCGCGGAGGGCGGCGCACCTCATCATCTACTCGATTGATTCACAAAACAAAGCAACAATATACTTCCATCACCGTGAATCATTGGTCACACGCTGCTCGTTCTGTCTTTTCATTCTTTTCTTGATAAGATCATGGGTATTACTGAACAAGATAGGATTCAAGAGGGTATAATGACTGAATTGGATGATGAGGAGTTTGACAGATTGGTGGAGCTTGGGCAGCAACGAGCAGAACAAAGTAATGGCAGTTTGGCAAGGTGGCTTATCACTGCATCATCTGCAATAGCAATCGGAATCATTGGTGTTATAGCTTTTATATGAACAACACAATGTGTGTGATCATTCTTTCCATGATGAATTCTTAATTGCAATGAGGAAAGTTGGAAAGTTCTCATCTGCATCGATGATTCATTTATATATCCTGTCCCTTAAAATGAAAGCTTCAAATCGGTTATGAGTGGTTGTATAGAAACTATATATAGCACCAACTGGAAGTATTTGAATTACATTACTACTTACATAGATGTACATATACTGTATCTGACACAGGTGAATAATTATTTTACAATATAAAAATACATTAATCCCAATTTTCACACTTCCCCTCGAGCTTGGCGGATTGCTTGAATATTCCTTTCATGAATCTATTCACATTATCGATTTTAGACAATGGATCCAGGAAAAACGAAATCTAACTCTGACCCCACTTACCAATCTATCTTCAGAATTCATCGGTTGAAGTTCAGACACAGCATTAGCTCCGGGAATGTCATAACGTTTTATAAAACATGGACCAAAGTTTGCCCGAACAGCGCCCTATGAAAAGGATTCTTCACGATGCATGTTTAAAGCTACTCAATTTCATACCTGATTATATATAGATATGGCAGGAAAATAAACACCACTGGGAACATCTCTTCCTGAATAAGCAATGCCTTGATCGATTCCATTTTTGAAAAAAGAAATTCTGTTCATGTCTTCATTTTCATCCAGATGGATAAAACATCCAATTACATCACCTGGGCCATATGATTCACCATAATCATCAATTCTTATGCTTTTGTGGACACGAGAACCTGGTTGACAACAATGTAATCGCGTTAACAAGAAAATTTGAACGATAGCAACATGGAAACCTTCAATTGATCGATAGCCATAACTGTGTTGGTCGAAGCCAACAGGACCTTGCAATTCACCAAGACGTGATGACCAGCCTATTCTATAGTGAGTGCTGCTGTCAAACTGCTTGTTCGATAAAATTTCAGCCTCCCAATAATAAGATCCACGGTGGACCCCATGGGTTGCTCGGACCATTCGATATCCACCCTGGAAAAAAATCATTCCACAGAATTCATCGAACTGCACTGTACAAAAATACCTCGCATCCAAAGCACACCAATTGGTCGTCACAAAGCTTCAACTGGGATGCTTTATCATACAAAGATAGCGCAACCGAAGGCAATATTTTTGTTTCAAAGCAAGGTTGTAATGGAGCAGGAAGAGCAAAAACATTCCCTCTCAGAGGAAAGGTGTTGGAACTATTCTTTTTGAAACCAACAAAATTTCCTTTTGCTTTCTTTGAGCTTGAAAGCGAGGAAGACACTCCTGAAGCGCTCAGAGCCTTATCTGATAATTTACGTGCTCGTTTATTGCTGATAAATGTTTGCTCTTCAGACATTGACATGATACGTGACTAGAATCTATTTATTGCAAACTGTATTATCAAAACCCGATATAGCGTGAATGCTCTACTCAAAATATTAAATCAAACAACAATCCTTATTGTATTGTAGGAGGGGGTTTATATGATATTGTATTATTAACCATAATCTGATAATCAGCAAACTAGGAATGATGGAATTGGTCTAACAACTAAGGACTAGAAATACCCTATTATTATAACCGCAACTTTAAATGTGGGATTTAATGCATCAAAGTTTACAGGTTGGTTACATCCAATTACAACTAAAGGTAAGTTTGCTATGTGTCCAAAATATCTCCACAATATTCTGGAGGCACAGTAAGTACTCCTTGTGCTACAATAAAGTGAGGTGTACCTTAAGCAAAAGGAATTGAGATCTGTGATCACTTATCTATCGTATTTAATCTTCAAGTCGCTCATATCTTCTTGACCGCTAATCTTGAGTGTATTTTCGTTAGCCAAATGCAACAAGCAAATAAAATAATAAGCAAGAGACACATCTTTCTGCTGTTGCTTTTCTTCGCCACCAGACAAATCTTTGACAAGCTTCTGGAAAGAAAGCTCTTCAGTTTGAGCAACGGGAGTCAAAGGGACCGGAGAGTTCTTAAAATCCTCATTATCACCCAGACTCTGTTCAATTCCATTCCAAACATCACCCTTAAGTTTGTGGACATCAACGCGCTTTGAAACTTTTGCATAACTTGAAAAGAATAGTTAATCGACGAAATAAATTCATTACGGAAATACTTACTTAATTTCAATCTTCTCGACAACACGAGAGGCTTGCACTAATTTTCCATCATCTATGGTCAAATTTGCTAGAGGGTTTCCACTTGAAGGGGATTTATCAATATTTTCTATTGAAATTGGAGCAGCGGTTGTAAAAACTTCATCATTGTAACTATTTCCACCATGATCATCACCGTAGTCATCACCATACATTCCTGTATTGTAATCGTCATCATATTGCGGTTCTAGTTGTTCAGTAGCTATTGCTGATCCAGAAACAGACGTTTCATAGGGTACAATTGACATTCCTCTTTCGTCTTTGGCCCAAACCTGTTCATCACCGGTGATAATATTATTGACAACGGCCTTTGCCCTTGAACCACCATTCTTTCCGTTCGGCTTACTAGAGTTAGCAGTAGCACTGTTTTTGATCAGATTGCTAATTTTCTTTGGAGGAACTATTACAGAAGGTAAAAGAAACAAACGACAAAGATCGTGAACTCTTAAATGTTCGTCAGATGGTAAAAGCAAAGAGCTACAGGTAGAGATAGCTTTCTCGCGAGCGGCATTGGTCATAACCGTAGTGTCTACTTTTGATCGACCAGAAGGTACAGTAAATTTTGAAGCATCAACCAAGTCGAGAGTTAAAATGAAGCCACCATTTTTAATATCCTTTTTAGGAGCAGCGGCAGATTTTTTCCCTTTCGTGGAAGCAGCTTTAACTTCCTTTGGATTGAGCTCACTGCCAATTGAAGCAACATCTGTAAGAGATGATGTTTCACTCTCAGTTTCCTTGGTCTTTCGCAATCTTGCTTTTTTCCAGTGTTGTGCACCAGCCCAGCTGTTATTATCAGTGAGCTGATCCATATCAATGAAACCATATTCTGTTGCTTTGATAGGAATGTTCTTCAAATTCGCTTGTGCTTGCTCGATCTTTTCGGCTTCCGTTTTTGGCGTCCATAAAAGTTTCGTTGTTTCGACCTTTTGTACATTTCCATTGTTTACAATTACTTCTTGTACGCCAGTTGCAATTGAAGATGAAGATGATGAAGAGCGCATTTTCGATTCTTCCACAGGGAGATTATCAATATCATCAAAGTTGTTAGAAGGGTATTCATCAAATCCACCATAGTAATCTCCACCTCCATTATCTCCGTCATAGTCATCGACGCTAGGAAAGTGGCTTTCAGCCGCCATTGCATTTGGATCCATTGGAGTAGTCAAAGTCTGGCTCATAGTGGTATAGGCTATGGGAACTGGTTCTGAAGAAGCTGATTTTATCTCATCCTTAGCAATAGTTCCAACCGCACTCTGATCAATATTTACAAAGCGGCGATATTCTGCCAATTTTGGGCATACTTCGCGGTCCAAAATTGATCCCAATGTAATTTTTGAACGATTGACCAAGTCTCTCATGTTAATAGTGCCGCCGATAGATAGTTGATTTTGATCTGCAACAGATTTGTCTTCGGCCGCATTCCATCGTTGCTCGACACCTTTCCCAACAAAAGATAATGCTGAACTCTTGCTCGACAATCTCTGTTAAGCAGATGAGAAAATGAAAAAGAGAGAAAGGCAAAAGATAAAAGAAATATTGGACAATTTAAGCGGTTGATTTTCTTAATCTTACCATATTATACAAGAGCATTCCTTTTGAACCCCCCTCATCGAAAGCTTTACTGATTTTGTGAAACATGGGGTCAAATGCATAGTCGTGTTCCAATTTCACAGCATTGATTGCTTCAGGATTTTTCTCAATGGTTTGTGCAATATTCAAGCGAGTTGAAGAAGATTTAGTCCCAACTTTGACAGGTTTCACTCGATGGGGAACCGTTTCCTCACCAAGGATATTTGCGTCGATCTCATTATTATTGCGACTCAAACTTTCCAAAACGCGATGCGATGTAGAATATGTGTCATCAACACGATTCGAATAAATTTTCACTGAAGCATCTAAAGTGCAACTGGCTTTTTGAAAATTAACACCTTTGCTTTCATCGCGAATTAACTTGCCCATGTGATCAATCAAATTATACTTCCAAGAGTTTTTCTCATTAAGTTTCTATAAACATTAGATTTATTATATAATTAATGTATTATATTCATTTCACTCACCCCCTCTGTTGAAAGTTGAATAACTGTCTTGTACATTTCAGCAAGGTTTGCATTCTGTTCGTCGTCCAGTAATGAACCACTTGGTTTGTGACCAATGCCAATGGATGATCTTCTGCGCACTGTGCTCTTTCTGCGATTAAATGCAGCGGCTGATTCAATGTGCGGTTGATCATCAATTCCAGCCATGAGGTCTATCTCGGCGTTCTCGTCCAGCATCTCATCTGTAAATGCCAAAGAGACCCGATTAGATCCACCAACACGGATCTTTGTTTTTTCGCCAGGATTCTTGCTCATCGTCAACAGATTGCGATATATCTATGTAGAAAAATTGATGCTTATTTCGAAACACAAATTGATATTGCTTAATATTTTTGTTTTAATATTCCCATCATTATGATTAATAAAATCATAGCTAATTTTCCCTTTTTTTGGTTTGCTGCTGCTGCCTGGCGCACCAACGGCTACACACCCATTGTGTTCAGCCCTATTGGAGTTTTCTATGAATGTCCGTTTCATCGATTGCTGTCAGTCGCCAGTCAGCTTTCAATACTTGAAGTATATTGTAATTCTTTGTAATCTTCGCACCAAACTCTTGTTGTGGGGTTGAAACGATGGCATCTCATAAATCCGCACCGGGAAGTGCACCCAGTACTTCTACCAGCAAGAAATATCGCAAGATAACCTTGGATATGATATTGGCTTCCACATCGTTAACCCGATCCTCGAAAGAAACACATGAAGCATATTTGGGAAGAGTTACCCACCTACACCTTCAAGGAAAACGCATTAAGCTCATCGAAGGTTTGGAATTGTGTACGAACTTAAAGGTACACTACAATTGTTTTTACAAATGAGGTTCGCATAATTGACAATTGAATCGTAGGTCTTATATTTATACGAAAATCAAATCGAATCAATACAAAACTTGGACTTCGCCAATATTTTGCAATATCTCTACTTGCAAAATAATCAAATAAAGGAACTGCCACATCTGAATATGCCAAGTTTGCGTAAAATTTATCTGGATGAAAATGAAATTAAAGTAGTGTCAGGCCTGACGGCTTGTGAAAATCTTGAAGAATTTCATATTGCAAAACAACGGCTTCCATCATTTTCGACTTTACAGTTTGATCCACACTCGCTAAATGCAATCGCTCGGTCGCTGCAGGTCTTGGAAATATCTGGTAATGGTATTTCGAACCTAACTCAATTTACCGTGCTCTATAATTTGAGGAAGCTAGTGTGCAAAGACAATGCTGTTGTAGATATCCATGAAGTTGAAACAATTGTTGGATTGCCGCAATTGGAAGATGCCAATTTTAAGGGCAACCCATGCTGTAGTATCTTTAAGTATCGCGATATTACGATTGGTGCTTCATCGGATAGTTTCAATATGTTGGACGAGGTTCCAATTCCAAAGCATCAACAAATTGCAATAAAGGGTCTGATGGTTCATCGGCACAAAATCGGAGCAGTTTCAAAATATCAACCGCATCAATCCAAAGACAATTATCAACCGCAAGAGCTTGGAAGTCTAGATGGTGAATATCCCGATGATGGAGGGTTCCACAAGTGATTTGATGAGTTTTGGTCCATTGAAAGACTGGATAAGTCTGTCTTTGATGTTGTGTGTAAAGGAAGATGTTATGAATTGAAACGTTAAAAATTTCTCGCGTTTCTATTAGTTGATAATTCTACCATCTCGCAGAAACTTAATAATTGATTACAAACACCTGCAAGTCAATGGATACCAAATCCAGAACAGTCGGCATAATATATCACAATAAATTCACAAATAAACCTCCCCATCAATATCAAAAATTCCAGCTTCATACCACGCCACACATACAAACTATCTTTCACACTTAACTCAAACTCCACTACCAGCATATATACAGTGAAGTCTTTTACAACTTCTTAGCAAGGGTTCTTCTAATGGCAGTCTCAATATCGTGTGGTTGTGGTAGAGCTAATTTTTCTAGTGGAATGGAGTAAGGCATTGGAACATCAGCGCCAGTAATGCGTTCCATAGGAGCATCCAAATAATCAAAGGCATCAGTTTCCATGAGAATGGCAGCGATTTCAGCACCGATACCACATTGAGACCAACCCTCTTCGACACTTACAACACGACCCGTTTTCTTGGCACTCTTTACAATAGCATCGCGATCTAATGGACGCAAAGTTCTTTTCGAGCTAGTGTTAGCCATGCTTAACAAATAATGATATCACCTTACCTCAAGTTGATAACCTCAACACTAATACCTTCACCCTCCAACTTCTTGGCAAGTTCCAAAGAAACACCAACCATTTTCGAAAATGTTATGATCGAAACATCTTTGCCTTCCCTCTCAACCTTGGCTTCACCAATTGGAATGACGAAGTCATTTCGCTGAGCGGCATCAGACATAGGAAAGGCGACACCGTAGAGCAACTCATTTTCCAAGACAACGACTGGATTTTCATCGCGAATTGCAGCCTTCATTAATCCTTTTGCATCCTCACTGGACCATGGTGCAACAACCTTCAAACCAGGAACCGAACTGTACCACGCAGCAAAGCATTGAGAGTGCTGAGCAGCAACTCCAGCGGCGGCACCATTTGGTCCACGGAATACGATTGGGACAGAAATATCACCACCAGTCATGTAGAATTGTTTGGCACAAGAATTTACGACATGATCAATCGCTTGCATGGAGAAGTTGTAAGTCATGAACTCAACAATTGGGCGCAGGCCCTTGTAAGCAGCACCAGATGCCAAACCAGCGAAACCCATTTCTATAACATCTCGAGATAACAACAAAATGAACAACGCGGTAGTAGTAAAACCTACCCGTGATAGGGGTATCAATAACTCTCTTTGAACCATACTTCTGCCAAAGGCCCTTGGTAACCTTGTAAGCACCTTGATATTGAGCGACTTCCTCACCCATGACGAAGACCTTCTCATCGCGAGCCATTTCCTCGTCAATAGCTTGGTTGATTGCTTCACGTACTGGCATCTCAATAGTTGCCATTGTGCGAGCAGCCGGTCTCACAACCTACAACAAAGTAAGTCAAAACCATCGTACACAACGGAGCACAAAAAAAAAAAGAAAAGACCATCCGGAAATAGATAACCAATCTTAAGCTTCCTTACCTGCTTTGGAAAGGATTTCGTTAAAGTGCGGGCAAACATTTATTCCAATAGTGACTCGCAAGAGATGGAAGAATGGGATAACTTCTTGTCAGAAATAATTCTGTTGTACCCATATTGTATCCAATTTCATTGGCCCATGCGTGATGCGTGATTTCTTGTTGCAGTGAAGCAGCAATTATGGGAAATTTACAAACTTGTGCGAAAATTTTGAAAAACCCAAAGTGGGATTAAATTATGTTCAAGATTAAGACCGATATTATTAACCGGTTTGATAAAAGCAGGTTGATGAGATTTTACTTTGTTTGTGCATGTTTTTTATTGTTTTAAATACCTGTGACAAGTACCTGTGACATCAGAAATGAAGTCTACAGGTGTTCGTGGAGTTGAAACAAACGAGTTTAGTCGTTTCGTGGATCATACTTTAGCCACACCATGGGAAGGATTAGTATCCGATATCGAAAAAGCCCTCCGATCGTTTAACAACCAAAAGAAAGCTATTGCAGCTTACGAACAAAATCTTCTATTGCTGAAGGCGAAAGCTGCTTCAATCTCGCAATTTCAAGGAGAAGAAATAGATTCAGCTTCAAAATCAAACAATGAAACTTCCCTTTCATCGACAGACTCCTTGCCTGCTTTAGTAGTTTCACCACCATCCTTAGAACTACCAGCAGTGAAACGAATCATTACAATTCGGTACCAAGATACCGAATTTCACTTGGAAGAGTTTCATGCAGATAATTCCTCAACATCTACCATCAGTAATGGTACGATTTACTCACCAGATGTGATTGATGGCAAGTGTTCAGTGATGGAGAATAATTGGATTTGCAACCAATTGAAAATCAGAGAGTTTTTATTATTGTACCCAACATTAGTACGCGGCAGTGAATGGAAGGAGGAGCTTCGCACGACAATACTATCAGCTTTTACTATAGCTGTAAAATCAGTTGGAGATCAATTACAGTATTCTGTATTCTATACTCACTCTCTCATCAATTTATCGTCTCCGGAGAATGTGATTCGTCGTTTGGACTTGGAATTGATGGACGATTTGGTGGGATATAATCGAGTTGAACATAATTCTAACCAATCTACGGGGGGAATTAGTGGTACGAAATGCTGGATTAGGTTCGATAGCTCAACCTATCGCGGTATGGCTGCTTTTGCCACTAGTGGAACTGGAAGCAGCAGTACAGGTAGCAACGGTAATGGTAGCAATACAAATGCAGGTTCTAACAACGCCGCTCAAGTCGCGATGTTACAAAGTCATCGTAGGCATCCATTGTTCTTTTACGATGGCGTACGTAAGCTTTATCAAAAGAAAGTGCGGATACTTTCGTTGGATCAACTCATGGATGATGTGTCGAGAAACGGCGCAGCCTTTGAATCAATTATTGAGCACTTCACTTCCAGCGTGAAACATATCTACGAGTATCCTAGTGAAGTGTGGACAACTGTCGTCATTCCTCACGCTTTTCTTTCGGCAGCCAAACCTGGTTCGCCGTCAAGCAAATCCTTGCAACCTTCAACTCTTGTGTCAGCTACTGCTGTTTCAAAAGATCTCTTGTACTTGTCTGATTTTGTAAATTATCAATTCACCCAGTTGCTCTCGTCGTCATTTCATGGAAGCTCGCAGTATCACAAATTTATTCTGGAAAAGCTCGAAGTATCAATTGAATTTCACGAATTAAATCAATTGAGCATTATCGACAATGATACATACAGTACATTTCTTCCTGCCAAGCAGCAACCTTGCTGTTGGAAGCTTACGGCAAAGTTTTCTCCATCCCCATA
>JACCEA010094243.1_pt1 | contig 18225 bp, 15 predicted proteins | sample 7449851 | NCBI WGS metagenome assembly JACCEA01 (sample SAMN15323453, study PRJNA562643) | freshwater metagenome | isolation source: river surface water | place: USA:Blue River Watershed | collected 2017-08-18
CAGCTACAGCTCCAGGGCTTGGCACAAGCCTTGAGCAAGAGCATCCCTATAAAAAGCAGGTTCACGGGGATCAACAGGCCAGCGGGTCATGTCAAGCGACCCGCCTGGCCCTGCTGACCTTACTGTGGCTGCAAGTTGATGGCTTTGGCATTGCTCGATAGCGCTCGATCTCGGCGCCATACACGCGGGTGAGTTCAGCCACGTTGCGTGCGGGCGTGCATCCGCGCATGAGGGGCATGAATGGTGTGAGATGGGACACAACAACCATGCGCCTCAAACGCTGATTAGCTGGAGCCATGAAGACAGAAAAGGAGGGAGATCAGCACTCAGGCGCAGTTCGAGGGGTGACAAGGTCAGCATGAGGGCACACAGGAGATGAATTGCAATCGCCTTGTGAAAACCAAAACAGCTGGTCAGCAGGGTGAGCTAGTCTCGCTGAAATCGCAAACCGCATTCACAGCAGAGATGCCGAGTGATCAAGTAGTTGTCCTCTAGGGTCTCAGTGGTTTCAAGGTTTTCATGTTCGCAGGCCTCTACATTTTGGGCGCATCTCTGACAAAGATGGCTAAGTCCGATTTTTGTCACCGCTTCGTTTCCACACATCTCGCATTCATCCACCCGCGAAACACGGGGGCGCTGTTGGAGCTCAAGTTGGTACTTTGCGTAGTCTTGCTGGATGCCTTTATCGATACAAATAGAGCACAGCACCTTCCCCCGATACTTGAAACCGGTCATGGATGAGCAAGCAATGCACTTCACAGGAAAATTCTAGCTTTCTGAGAGGGTCGGTGAAATTTCTAGCGACTCGGTCATCAATTCGGCAAAGAGGGCAGCTGATTTCAACCATCCCTCGACCTTAAAAATCAAACCCCATCTGGTCCTTCGAAGCGGGTGCCTCGGGTGCCACAGGTGCTTTTGCAAGCCCTGGTCGGCGGCTTGGCGCTTTGCGCTGCGGTGGCGATTCGCGCCAGGTTTGACGTGACGCATGCTTGTCAATCACCGCGGCCTTGCCCGCCCGCACTGCGTCGTCTCGTCTTCGCTCATGCAGGCGTTGCTTGGCCACACGCGTCGCGTCGGCGAGTTCGACGATGGGGCGATGAATGTCCACGCCTTGCACCAACCCCAGATCAGCTTGCAGCGAGCTGGGCATGCGCCAGGGTTCAAACAGCCATTCATCTGGCACTCGTCTCATGGCAGGCAACCAGGTGCGCACAAAGCGTCCGTGCGGGTCGTGGTCATGGGCTTGTTTGATGGGGTTGTAGACCCGTGTGGTGTTGATGCCCGTTGTGCCCGATTGCATTTGCAACTGGCTCCAGTGGATGCCTGGCTCGTAGTCCAGGAACTGGGTCGCCAGCCATTCGCCCACAGGGCGCCAGTGCAACCACAGCGGGTAGGCCGCCACCGAAACCAGCATGGCACGCATTCTGAAGTTGAGCCAGCCGGTCTCGCGAAGCATCACCACGCACGCATCCACCATGGGCCACCCGGTGCGCGCGTGTTGGAGGGCAGCGAAGTGCGCCGGGTTGAACTCTGGTTCACGTAGCCCGTCATAGCCCCGGTGCATGTTGTGCCATTCAATGGCGGGCTCGGTCTCCAGCTTTTGGATGAAGTGGCAATGCCAGTACAAGCGGCTGATAAAGGCAGACAAGCCGGCGCGATGTCGCTTGGCCTGATCAGGGAGGGCTGCAAGGTGCTCGCGCGTGTGCTGCACCACCTCGCGCATGCTCAGGCAACCCCAGGCCAGGTAGGGTGACAAGCGTGAGCAGGCATCGGGTGCCGACAAGGGTGACGAGATGCCGCCTCGGTAGCCCAGGCTGCGCCGGTTCAAAAAGCTGCGCAAGACCGCCAGCCCCTCGCGACGGCCACCCCTTTGTCGTTGCGGCGGATCATGAGTCCAATGGGTGGGGTGGGGCATGCGCAGCATGTCATCGACCTGGGTGCGCGCATCCCGCTCTGCTTGGGCTTGGGGCGTTTGCCAGAATGTGAGGGATCCCGGCTCTGACTGGGGCGCCGCCATGTGGGCTTCATAAGCGGCTTGCCAAAGTTGTCGGCTCTTGAGGCGACGCACCACGCCGAATTGCGGGTACTCGTGCCACACCACCCCATGCGCTTTGCACCAGGCCTGAACCTTGAGGTCGCGGGCATAGGTGTGGCCGTTGCCCGTCTCTTCGTGCGAATGCAGGCAAGTAAACGGCGCTTGCTGCCACAGGCGATCCAGCACCTCGGTCATCTCGCCCAGGTGAATTTCGATGCGCCCACCCTGCTGGCGCAATGCCGCGTCGAGCTCTTGCAGGGATTCATGGACAAACGCAAAGTGCTGCAAGGCCGTGTCCGGCTGCTGCCAAGTAGAGGGCTCAACGACGTACATGCAGCGCAGTGGCCCGCTTTGAGCAGCGCTGGTCAAAGCGGCATGGTCATGCCAGCGCAAGTCGCGTTTGAACCAGACCAACTGATAACTCATGACGACATGCTAGTGAGCCGCAAAAAACCAGGGGTTTGGGGGGTTAGTCCGGGGCCACTGCAATAACCACCCCAAGGCGGCGGGAAAGGGTTTTGGTTACAGTCGCGTTCCATTTTTAGCAGGTGACTTTCATGTCTTTGTTTGCATCCTTCATCCACGGCGAAGCTTTGAGCGAAATCCTGATCGAGGGGCACAACCCCTATGCGCGTCAGAAGCTCGATACCGCAGCAGCCGATGCCTTGCGTCAACATGTGAATGCACCGGATGCGTTGTTGGCCTATGTCCTGGGTCGAGAAGTGATGTCGGGCGCTGGCGTTTTTGCGCTGACCCAGACCCAGTTGTTGGTCTACAAAGGCGTGACTCGCATGGTCACGCCCATTGCCCTCAATGAAGTCGCCCATGTCCAAGCCGTGCGTGGCAAGTACGGCCACACCGTGCGCATCCATGCCCAGGGGCGCACCTATGCCATGTTCGGCGTCGACAAAGACTTGGCAGAGGCCATGCATCAGGCCTTGTCGGGCGCAGGCGTGCAAAGCACGTTTGAGGACAAGCCCCCGCTTGGAACCCTGTGGGCTGCCTATTCAGGTCCGCAACCCAGTGCGCAAAGCTGCATTGCCGACGCACGTCAACGACTCGCAGCAGCCTGACTGTCATCCAGCTGCGCTTGCCCAGTTCATCATCAAGCCAGGCTGGGTGCCGTGCATCATGGACCGAGCAACGCTCAGCTGATCTGAATGCCTTCTTGTCGAATCACGGTGGCCATGCGGTTTGAATACAGTTTGATCAGGGTGCCAAACTGTTCAGGTGACGACAGCTGGGGCATGAGCCCCAAACTTGTCAGACGGTCCTGAACCTCATTCATTTGCACAATCCGATTCACGGCCAGATTCAATCGCGAGACGATGCTGGCCGGCGTGCCAGCAGGCGCCAATACACCGATCCAGTCGTTGAAGGTGGCCTCGCCAATCCCCGCCTGCTCAAAGGTTGGAAGGCCTGGCATGGCTTTATGAGGAGCTGTAATGGCCAGCGGTTTGATGCTGTTGGGCTCCCGCAAGCCCACAATGGCTCCAACTGGAACGATGGCGGCACCAACTTGCTCACCCATCATGTCGTTGAGCAGGGGTGCAAGGCCTCGATATGGCTTGTAGTCCAGTCGCATCCCCAAGCTGCGCGACAAGAGGCTTGCCAAGACATGTGACAAAGAGCCGTTCCCAGCATGGCCCAAACTTGGCTTCATTGATCTGAGGTCTGAAACGGAATTCAGCTTCGAACTCACCAGCATTTGTGGTCCATAGGCCAATGTCCCAATGGGTGTCAATGCATTGATGACATTGCCATCTGCAGTCATGTGCGGGGTGATCGCCAAGGGAGTAAGGTTGGAGAACAGCAAGATGTGTCCATCGGCTGGGGCACGGGTCACAAAGCTGGTTCCGTTGGACCCGCGCACGCCCGCGCGGTTGTCCACCGCCACGCTTTGACCCAGCAACGAACTCAATTGGTTGGCCAAAGCCCGTGCAGCTGCATCGATGGTGCCGCCAGGAGGAAAGGGAACGACCAAGGTGATGGTCTTATTCGGGAAGTTCTGGGCCAAGGCCGGGCAGGCGATGGTGGCTGCGCATGCGCTGGCCAACGATAAAACATGACGCCGTTTGAGTGAGTGTTGATCGATGCGCATAGGTCTCATTCAGCGCCCCAAGCGCCTCAATTCGGCTTCCATCATGGCATTGAGGTGACCTGCCGGTGCCGCAGGCCATGCAGTTGAACCAGTCACTGCATTGGGTTTGCTAGAAGCGCTCAGCCTGCGACGCTGGTCACTTTCTGCTGCAAGCTTTCGTGCACGGGCGTCCGCGCGAAGCCGTTCATCATCATCACTGAACGGGTTTTTCAATTTGTAGTTGTCCAGGAATCGATCCCAGGCCGTCACCAGCAAGTCGGGCTCGGCTTGAAGGGCGGCCACTTTCTCAAAGTCAGCCTTCATGCTGGCTTGCCATGTGGTCCACCGCTGGCGCAGCTCTTGTTGCTGGCGCAAATCGTCCAATGCAAGACCCTCACTTTTCGGTGGGGCTGTAATTGCTGCAGCTTGGGCAGGGCGGGGATTGGCAGCGCCAAAGTAGAAGTCGCCCTCGATGCTGCCCTCCATCCAGGGTTCTTGCCGGCCTTTGGAGGCGGCCTTGACGCCAGCCACAACACGCTTGAGGACTTGTTCGATGGGCAGGTCGGCCAGCTTCATCTGTTGAAGCAGGACGGAGGTGTACAAACCATTTCTTCCGTCGCCATCGGCGGCCACGCCGCCAGGTCGGGTCGCAAAAGAGATGAGGGTGCCAGAGGGCGCATTTTCTTTGGTGAGGCCGCGAGAGCCCGAGCGAAAACTGCGTGCATAAGGGTTGTCGCGACAGGCATCCAGGAAAACCAGATTCATGCGGGTCTTGGATTCAGCAAGGATGTCCATGATCTGTCGCGTCGATAGGCTTTGCATGGGGACATCCTCTTCACCCGCTATCTCGGCATCCACGGCGGGGAGGTAGTTTTCTCCTTTGATCTGAACGCCGTGGCCCGCATAAAAGACGACGGCCACACTGCTAGGCGAGAGCTTGGAGCGAAATTCCCTCAGGGTGGGGCCAACTTGTTTGGTCGTGAGGTTGGTGCGCTCCACCACCGTGAAGCCATAGGCTCTGAGGCTGGCCGCCACATCCACGGCATCGTTCACAGGGTTTTTAAGCGGGTTGCCTTTGTAGGCCGCATTGCCTATGACCAACGCCACCCGGTGCTCAGGGGTTTGCGCCTGGCTCATGAAAGCCAAAAGGGCCAATCCAATGGTGAGAAGAATTTTTTTCAAGGAATTCATCTTGAATGCATCTGTTCAATGAAGTGAATCAATTTCCAGACACTGTCTTGAAGTAAAAGTCTCCACTCAAGCTGGTGTTCTCCCAGGGTGTCTGCTGATTTTTGGTTTCGGCCTGGACAGAGCGTCTGACCTCCTTGAAGACCAGTTCGATGGGCATATTGGGTTTTTGCATGGCCTTGAGCAAGTGTTTGGTGTAAGGGCTGTTGCGCTCTCTGGGGTCTCCATCTGAGGCGACTTTCCCAGGTGAGGTGGAGTAGGCAATCAGGGTACCTTTGGGTGCATCCATCTGAACAAGCCCCCGACTGCTTGATCGAAAACTCCGTCCAAATGGATCGTCTCTGCATGCATCAATGACCAAAATATTCACGCCTTTGCCAGCGGTGTTCATCTTTTCAAGAATGAGGTTGGCATCGAGTCCTTGATCGGCAATCTCATCCTCTCGCTGAATGTCTGCATTGACAGGGATGAGGTAGTTTTTACCCTTCATCTCTACGCCATGTCCGGAGTAATAGACAAAGCCCACATCACTGTTGACAAGCAGATCGCCAAACTCTCTGACCTTGGCGCGCATCTGATTGAGCGTCGCATCTCTCGCATCAATGACTTGGAACCCGCTCTTTTTGAGTGCGGCTGCCATGTCATTGGCGTCGTTCACGGGATTATTGAGTGGATGAACTTTGTAGGCACCGTTGCCCATGACCAGGGCAATGCGACGTTCTTGTTTGCCCACGACAGGGGCCATGACCCTTTGGGTTTGTGCGGGCTTGGTCTCAGATGTAGTTTCCACAGTCACAGGAGGTGTCTTGGCGGGCGTGATCAATGCGGGAGAACGGCCAATTTCAGGCTCAAGAGGCGTTTTGGCACCGGGAGTTGGGTATGCGATGGCGCGGACCAACTGACCACTTGACCAAATGCCATGCTGATGAATGCTGCCATCGGAATGAAACAGGATGCCCAATCCCTCTCGCAGGCCATTTCTGTAATAGCCGCTGAAATGAAGCCGATTATTTAAAAAATAGACACCAAACCCATCATACTTTTCCCGTTTGAACTCCCCACGGTAGCTGCCATGTTCTTTTCCGTAGAACTCAAGGCCGTAACAATGAAGCTTTGCTTGACCCGGATTGCATGCGGCCAGCGCGCTGATTCCATGGGGTGGATCAATCTGTTTGTCGCCCTGATAGGAGTTGTCGACACCTTGAGCGGTTGCTGTGGACCTCGCGAATTGGCCCCTTTGCCATGTTCCTTGCTGAAGGATGACACCCCGAGAAGAAAACTTGGTTCCCAAGCCATGAAAGACATTGTTCTTGAACTCGCCGATATAGACATCACCATTGGGCCAGATGTAGGTCCCCAAACCGTGCCTTTGTCTTTCGGCATACTCACCCACATAGCGTTCACCTGTTGAAGCCACGTCCTGACCGACACAGTTGTGCCTGACTTCAGTGTGTGGACATGCAGGCAATGTAGGCTGCGCCCAGGACATGGCAGGCATCAAGATCGATAGGAAAACCAATGCTTTCATAGAGGAATGTGATCGCTACTAATTTTTGAAATAGAACTCGCCAACCACCTGGTCGTAAATCGCAGGGACTTGTTCATGGCCAACTGATTTGGCCAAGTCAACCACTTCTTTCCTCACGTTGCGCAGGACGCGATCCACACTCAAACCCGGCTTTTGCATTTCCTTGATGAAGACGCGCGTGAACAAGCCGTTCTTGTTCTTGTCGGCATTGCCCAGTTTGTCCAGGGCTTGCTGGCCACTGCCCGCCGAGAAGATGATCATTTGCCCGGTTGCCGCTGTGGTGGGTGCCAGGCCTCGACCGCCAATGGATCGCCCCGAGGTTTTAAAGGGGTTGTCGCGACAGGCATCCACGATGGCCAGGGTGAATTTGGCTTTGCGCTCGGCCATGTCATCCAGGATGCGTTGCAATTGGATGGCTTCATCTCGCACTTGCGCCTCGGTGTCACTGAGGATGTCAATGGGGAGCAAGTAATTGGTGGAGGCCAGCTGCACGCCATGTCCGGCAAAGAAAAATAAAACCTCGTCTCCGCTTCGGACTTGGCTTGCAAAAGTCCTGAGCAGGGTTCGCATCTCTTTTTCATTGACATCGGTCTTGAGCATGACCTGATACCCCAAGGCTTGCAGGTTGCTGGCGATGGCCTTGGCATCTTCTCTGGCGTTATTGAGCTTGGGCACATTCTTGTAGTTGTCATTGCCAATGACCAAGGCTTTTCTGGGTCCCAGTGCGGAGAACGCGGTTGCTTTGAATGTGGTGCCGTCTGAAGTGGCCTCTGATGCCGCTGGTGTTTTCTTATCAGCCGCTTGCTGAGTCGAAGACTTGGTGGATTGGGGGGCCATCTGAGCTTGCTGGACCGATTCGGTTTTGAGCAGTTCCAGATTCGCTTTGGCGGTTCGTTTGATGGCTGGGCTGAATTGCGGCAAGTCCATCAGCTTGAGATAGAGGCGCGCGGCCTTTCTTTCGTCTTTCTCAACACCGAGGCCATTTTGGTAAAGCCAGGCCAAGTTGTTGATGGATGCAGCGTCTTCCCCCAACTCTCCGAGTTCATACCAATACCGCGCTTCCTCGTAGTCTTTCTGATCGGCGCAGGCGCTATGAAAATAGCCCGCATAAGAAAAGAAGTCCACCGCCGACATGCAGCTCACCGCGGTGGCTTGAGGGCCTGAATAAGCGCGGCACCTGAGCTTGAGGTAGTCTGGATTGTTTTGCATTGCCAATTTGGAGCTGCTGGCGTTTTGAACAGCCATGTTCAGATGCTTTTCATTTTTTTCACAGGACTTGGCTTCCTTCACCTCGGGCACCATCAATTGACCCACAACGCTGGTGGGGCTTGTCATCGTTGATCGTCCTGCGCTTTCAACCCGCGTTCCCGTCCCGCCGTTGAGCAGCAGGCCCAAGTTGGCTTGGCTGGCTTTGCGCTCCAGGGGGCTGAGGTTAGGGTTGCGGATGATCTGTTCATACAAGGACTGCGCCTGCTTCAAGTCTTTTGGTACGCCAAGACCGTTTTGGTACATCCAGGCCAGGTTGTGCGTGGCAGCGGCATCGCCCATTTGGATGCCCCAGTCAAACCAGTATTTGGCCTCTGCATAGTTTTGAGCGACTGCGGGGTAGGGAGGTTTTGCCGCACAACCATTTAAAAAATACCAACCCATGGTTGAAATGACTTCAACATACCAATCTAATGAGAAGCGCTTGTCCTCTTGGTGAGCGCGGATCGCAGTCGTTGCTTGGGCTTGGACAATATCAAAGTTCTGGCACTTGGCTTCCCATTGCCCTTTGGGTTCCATGGGCTGTCCGACCACGGTGCTTTGCGCCCACGCGCCCGTTCCCAGGATGAGCAAGGCATGCAGCAATCCAAGCAACATTTTTTCCATGATTTTCATGAACGCAACCTCACCGCCTTGATGGCAATGGCCTGCATGGTGAAGCGGAGCGTCCATGACCAAGGCATCGGCATCACTTGGAAATGATGCGAACCCGGCGGTTCTCTTCCGCCGTGGGGCGATCTGGCACCAGCAGCTCGGCAAAACCTTTGCCTTCATAGTTCAGCTTGCTCTTGTCTACACCCCGCTGGACGAGGTAGTTGAAAACAGCAGCAGCACGCTTGGTGGACAGTTCAATGTTGTAGGCCGCGCTCCCAACGCCATCGGTATGCCCCTCGACGTTGAAGGTCTGGTCTGACAGGCGAGGGCTTTTCATGGCCTCAACGATGTTGTTCAAGGAGGGAATGCTGTCGTCCTTGATCTTGTCCGAGTTGAAATCAAACTGGATCACAAAGTCCATGGATCTGGGCTGGGGAGAAAAGTTCCTGAGGCTGCGTGTTTTGGGGGCAGCGGGCACCGTCAGTCCATCGATGATCTGATCAACGGTGGGGTTTTTGACGGGCGCATCCTGCGCCCAAACCTGGCAAGACAGAACCATAAGCAAGCCAATGATTGTTTTCATGGGGACTCCTGAATCAAATGAAGGGCAGCACCAAAGCGGGAGCTCGGATTGGACGACTGCCCCCCTAAGGTCAAATCGATGAGCGCTCTGCGCCCTTGAGGGGTGTTGAGAGACTGGGTGAATTCCAGTTGCTTGGAGGGCTCCCTCAGCGCCTCCGATCCAAAGTTGCGCTTTTGATCGGTCACGACGAACAGCAGCCGGTTGGTGCCAGCTGGTCCTGATGAGCGCATGGGAAATGGCGTCAGGGAGCGATTGGGGCCAATGGCATTGTTGAGGTCATAGCCGTTGGGAAAGAGCATGTAAAAGCTCTTGGCATCACTGCCTAGGCTGAACACATACAAATAGCCATCGCTTCGCGAACGCACGGTGTATTGCAAATTGTCGCGATTGATCTTGAGGTTGGTTTTCTGGAATTCAACCCGCACCTCTTTCCTTGGATCGCGCTGCTGGTAGATGTCATTGAGGGTGGCCACTGCTGAGTCCATCGAGGCTTGCGCTGGGACTTGAACTGGGGCTGATGACTGTCGGATGGATTGAATTTTTTCGGTGGAGAGGCTGGACAAAAAAGCGCCCAGCGCCTGAGGACCGGCTTCTTCGAGGCGAACAACAGGGATCAGGTGTGGATTCCCTGCCAGCTCAAAGGATTGCCCCAGGCTGGCGGCGAATCGCTTTTGAATGGATTTAGCAGCGCAGACTTGCAGCTCATCCACGCTCACTGCCCCGGATTGATCCAAATCCACTGCATCACCCAGGATGCAATTGCGCAGGGTTTGCGTGGCAATGGCGCCGCCATCGGTTTCATCCCAGCTGGTCTGATTGGGCATGGAGGAGGCGATGTAAACCAGATTCTGTAGCGCCGATTCAGGATCGCTCTCTTTGAGGATCTGTCCCCGGCTTTTGACCACGTCCTTGGGCTGACAGGCCTTGACGCCGCCAGACGCCAAAAAGGCCGTTTTGGAAATCATGTCCCTGGATGCCGATGACCCAGTGGATTTGCCCGTTGAGCCTTGATTCACTGTGGCGGAGCCTGCATCGATCAGGACCACCATTTTGTCCAAGCGCGCTGCCACGGGCTTGAGCAGCGCGTGAAGTCGCTGGAAAGACAGCCAGTTGCCGTCATGGGTCCAGATGCCAGGCTCACACGACTGCGTGGCGGGGTTCACAACTGCGCCCCCGTAACCCGAGAAATACACAAAGAGGCGCCCGGCTTGAGCCGGATTGAGGGACAGCCTGTTGAGGTAGGCCTCCATGGCAGCGGTGCTGACTTGGGCATCTTGCAAGACCGTCATGCGTTGGGGCGCAATGCCCATGGCCGAGGCCATTTGCCTGGCATTGGCGATGTCGGTGCGGGCTGCGTTGAGCGTGCGGACTTGACGGTCCTGGTAGGTGGAGATCCCCATGATGAGGGCTTGTCGGTCCTCGGCCACACTGGCGCACCAGGCCGCAGGCCCCACGCAGGCCAACACCACAGAGGCCATCAGCTGACGCCAGTTCATGGGCTTCTCCTTTGCAGCATGATGTGATTCACGCTGACTTGGCTCTGAGGACCGGGTGCCACAAACAAAATCGCGTTGTAATTGCTCAAGGCCAATGCGCTTTGACCCACGGCATTGGCGGTTTGAAGCGGGCTCCAGGACACCATGGTGGGCTCCATGGCAAACACCATGAGCCCCTTGTCCACGCCATAGAGCGAATACACGCGGCCCGAGAGCATGGACGTGCTTCGTCCAGGCGTCAAATGGATGTGAAGCAGGTAATCGGCTTCAATCTTGCCCAGAAAACTCTCAATGCCTTCCACATCGAGGTCAGAGAAAACTTCTTTTTCTTTCCAGATGCTTTGGATCGACGCTCGAGGAGATATGCGTGCGCCGAACTGAGAGGCCTCCATCATTTGGGCGGCAACAATGCCCTCAATGTGTTCAAACGAGGCTTGAGCGCGAACAAATTCTTTGGGAGCGGAGACTTTGAGCGCAACAAATGACTTGCTCGGGATCTGCTTGTAGAGGCGGGCAGCAAATTGCTTGGCATAGGCTTGCAAATCCATGGGGCCTGATGCAGTCGCTGGCGTGGATGAGCTGGCATTGGTGTTGCTGTCCGCACTGCGTCCCGTGTTGAGCATGTCGCTCAACAGGCCGCGTGTTCTGGCGGCGGCCTGCATCGGGTCTGACCCTGAGAGGCTTCGCATGGCCAACATGTTTTGTGCATCGACCTGGACAGACACAGTGCCGCCCGATGCGTCAATGTCGGACAACATGCGCTTGATTCTGGCTGGCATCTGGTTGGGGCTGAATTTCTCGAGGAATGAAATCCGAATTTGTGCCTTGGACTGCTTGGCTGCGTCTCCCAACTGGTTGTCAAAGCCATCCAGGTCAAGAAAGCGGATGTTCTGTTCGTTGAACACCTGCTGGGCGGCAGACACCGCCAACTTGTCAAACGCATTGGAGGCAGTCCCAGTGAATCCGCCAAGGCTGTCAATCGCACGCAAGGTGGCAACGACCGCAGCTGGTTTGGTCTCCAGCGAAACACGTTGATTGACTTTGACTTCTCGCACCAGGTTGTCGCTGCTCCAAACGCCACTGAAGGTGGAGCCGTCTCGTGTGATCAGCACGCCATAGCCATGACGTTTGGAGCCTTCAAACTCACCGATGTAGTTTTCTCCGGTTTTGAAGGTGTAATGGCCTTGACCGTGGATGTCGTCATTCCTGAATTCGCCCACATAGATGGCGCCACTGCTGAAGCGGTATGTGCCTTGGCCATGAGCCATGTCCGATGAGAACGTCCCTTGGTAGATGGAGCCGTCCCTGAAGCGGTAAGTGCCCGTGCAGGCGTCATAAGGACCATTGACCGGGCAGGGGGCTTGAGCAAATGCGGCAAAGGCACTCAGCCAGACCAGCCCCATGGCCAGTCGACCTGCCTGATGCAGGTGATCAGACACACGACGGATGCGGAAGGATCGTTCGGATTTCACAGTGTTGGCCTGATTCCTACGCGACATAGTGGGTTTGAAAACGGCATCCATAGAGTCTAATTTTGATATGGATATTCACCAAATCATGGTTCAACAATCACCCTCATTTCAAAGCCAAACCCCATTGCCAGCCCATACCTGGAGCCCGATGTGATCCTTCACCACTTTGACCTCTCCCCGTTCTCAGAAAAAATTCGCCTCATGATGGGGTACAAGGGCGCGCATTGGGAGTCGGTCAAGATCCCCATGCTCATGCCCAAACCCGATCTGGTGGCGCTCACAGGGGGACATCGACGCACGCCGGCCTTGCAAATGGGTGCTGACGTCTGGTGCGATACGGCCTTGATTTCAAAAGTATTAGATCGCAAGCTGCCAGGTCCCCAGGTTCACCTCGGCGAGATCCCTGTAGCGAATGCATTGGCCAAATGGGCTGACTGGTTTTTGTTTTGGAGTGTCGTGGACTTTGCGTCACAACCCGCATGCCTGGCGTACCGCTTTGGGCATCTGAGCGAGCAAGAGCGGGCGGCCATCGCCCAGGATCGCAACCCATTTCGTGCCAGCGTGCCCAAGCTGTCTGCCAGCGCAGCTGCGGCCAATTTGAATCAATTTTTCACCATGCTGGAGGCCCAGCTCGGCGTCCACCAGCCCCATTTGTTTGGGGTGGCCTCGATTGCTGACTTCAGTGTGGCGCACTGTGTGTGGCATTTGAGGCGTGCTGGACCCCTGGCCTTGTCGCTGATGGCACCTTACGTGAAGTTGATGGCGTGGCATGACCGCATGTTGGGCTTGGGCCATGGCCGCATCACAGAAATTTCTGCTTCGGACGCTCTGTCCAGGTCCCGGCAAGCGACCCATTTTGAGGAGACCGTTTTCATTCCCGAGCCTGGACTGACACGCGGTCAACAGGTGCTGGTGGCGGCCGTGGATTACGGATTCGAGCACTCGATGGGTGCATTGATCGGGCTCAATCCCGATGAAATCGTGATTGAACATGAGCATGAGAGAGCAGGGCAAGTCCATGTCCACTTTCCACGCATTGGGTTTGATGTGAAGCCAACGTGACGATGAGCTGGGCTGAATTCAAGCCATTGAATTCCAAATAATTCATGACGAAATTCAAGTGAATATCAAAACATGACTAAATGGGCATTGAATGGGGTTGAGCCAGCCGGATTGAATATCTAAGATGGTTTTTAACCAAGGTGTACCGCCATCATGATGAATGTTTCAGGCAGAGAAATCGATTCATCAGTGCACTTTGTTCTGGCTTGCCATTGAAATGACGCAACTGATTTTTTTCGCACTCACCGCTTTGTGGATGCCCAGTGCCATGGGGCAGGGCAAGGCTTGTGAAGGGCTTAAGAACGAAGAAATCACGAACCGCTGTTTGGCCATACGGGACCGAGACCCCAAACGCTGCAACATGATCGGCAAGGAAGACATCAAATATTTTTGCCTTGCAGTGGTTCTGAACAATCAGCATCAGTGCAATCACATCAAGGATACGGACAACAAAAAGGAGTGTTTCAAGGCCGTGCGTTAAAACCGATGGGACTATGATTCAAGCATGGCATTTTTCAAGCGACTCAGGCAAAGCACGGCCTTGCTGGTGGGAGACACACTGCAAGGCGCAAGGATGTTTTTTCTCAACACCTTTGTCATCACCGGCCTTTTTGTGGCTGGAGCCATTTTCCTGATTTATTCCCAGCCTGATCTGCGCTACTTTGGCAAGGTGGTTTTAATCAACCTCATCAGGAATGAAAGCGGCATCCCCGCCGATCCTGCCGCCTCCAACCGGGCAACCTATCTCGAGCCATCCAGCCTGAGCGCGCCCGAATACAGGGTGGCCACATGGATCTCCAAGCGCTACCGTGTTGCGCTCGAGCCTGTGTCGGCACTGGTCAAGGTGGCTTTTGTCGAAGGGGAGCGTGAACAAATTGATCCGGCCTTGATCTTGGCGGTCATGTGCATCGAGTCTGGCGTTCATCCCTATGCGCAAAGCCCTGTCGGTGCCGATGGGCTCATGCAGGTGATGACCACCATCAATGCCAAGATGTATGAGCGTTATGGTGGCACCACGGCTGCTTATGACCCGGTGACCAACCTGCGAGTTGGCATTCAAATCCTCAAGATGTTGATCAAGCGGCGCGGATCTGTCGAAGAGGCATTGAAGTTCTATGTGGGAGCAGGGATATCCGGCGAAGACGGTGGATATGTTGCAAAGGTTTTGCAAGAACAAGTCCTGATCCAGCAAACCATGCTCAGGCCTGTCAATTGAGCCCTGCCGCCACAGGTGGCCTCTTCATCCTGCTTTCTTCGGTTTGGCTTTGACCTTTTTGGGTGAAGTCTTGGCATGGGTCTTTTGGCTTTCGGCCGCTGGTTTGCTGGCTTTGCCACCTGCACGGATCAAATCGGGTCGCCGCTCAAAAGGGTGCGTTGATTTGAGCCAGGCAGACACCGACCGGGGAGATTCCTTTTGCTGGGGTTCCATCCAAAGGCTTGACTTGGGGTTTTTCGCGTTCAGTTCCATGGCATTCATCATGGCTTGCGCCAGCAACTCGCCTTTGATGGCATATCCCATGCTGGTCAGGTGCACATGATCAGGTTGAGCCAGGCCATAGGCATACCAGGTGCGCATGGCATCCCTCGCGCCTGCAATGCGGTACCAGTCATAAAAGAGGCAGTCGTTGTCTTTGGCAATTTTTCTCAGCAATACAGAGAAATTCCAGGTTGAAGTGACCTCGTGCTTTTTGAAGTACGTGTCTTGCACGGAGGTCAGGAGTATGAGTGCACCTGGATGTTTGGAGCGCACTTTCTGAATGGTGTCGGAGATGGTTTGTTCGAGTTGAGGAGAGACTCGATTTTTATAAATCAAATCGTTGGTTCCCCAGTCCAGGATGACCAAGTCTGGCTTGAGCAGAGCCGATTGAGATTCAAAATGACTTTGCGCCAGCAATGAGCCAAAGGCTGAGCCGCCCACACCCAGGTTATGGTAGAGGACGCCTGGCAATTTATTTTCAATGTTGATGCCATGGAGCTCGAACAGGTCTTCATCTGAGCCTTGATCCGGCTTGACGAGCTCAAAACGGATCACATCATGAAGTTGAGGCACTTCAATCACGGTGACCTGGGGTGTGTCGCTGGTGTTGCTGATGGACCCAGACTCCCAGACCCATCGCCCCGAGCTCATTCGGATCTGGTAGCCGGGGGCAGTGGTTCTGTGAAAAAGATGGATGGACTTGGCACCGGGATCAAATTGTTGGTTGAATTCGAGGATGAAGCTGGCCTCTTTGCTTTTGGTCTGCGCCACAAATCCACTCACACCCAAAGGCAGTTTGGGGTAGACCTGAATGCTGTTGGCAGTGATCCACTCACCCTGAAAGCTGGACTTGAAGTCATTTTGTGAATAGGTTTTGGCGATGGCATAGGGAAAGACCATGCCTCGTCCTGCATTGCCAGCCACAGACTGGAGCTTGTGCCTTGCAAATTGCGCTGCCGGACCCCCTTGAACATGTGAGTCACCAAAATGAAGGATGGTCATGCGTTCACTTTTGGCGACATTCCACTTTTGGACCAGCTGATCCAGCAGGCGAGGGTCATGCGCCTCAATGGTGTTGAATTCTTTGGGCAGGTGATGGAAGAGCGATTGGGCTTGGTTTGCACCCACGGTGCTGGCCAAGTTAACCCAGGCAAATTCAGGTTTGGTCACCACTGCAGGTTCATTGCCCGTGGGCTGAACCTCTTTGAGGCTGGGTGTCGCACTCGCAGATGACGCTGGACGTTGGGCGGTAGGCTTGGCTGGGGGTGTCGCAACGCTTTGAGCCTGCTGAGCAGGTTGCTGCGCGGTCGCTGCCGCTGGCGGTGGTGAGACCGCAATCGTTGAACGCTCCGTGACCGAAGGTTGGGTGGCCGCACACGATGCCAGGATGAGTGACATGGCGAACAAGCCTGGCCAAGATGGCATCGGCTTTGCGGATTGCTTCAATGGGTGAACAGGGAGGGCGATTGGGTTCATGGGGTGGCTTCGGTTGAAGGTGCGGCCGGTGAAGCCGATGGCGTTGGGGTCGCTGCAGCAACGGGCGATTTGGTTCCGCTGGACTTCGAGGCCGCGCCCATTAAAAAGCTGTTGGCCCGCTGCGCGGTGTAGCCGCTGCTCAAGACATAGGTGTTGTGCGCGAACACAAGCTCTTTGATGCCTTCCTTGTCGATCAATGATTTGAGGTTGCCATTGAAATAGCGATAGTCAACGACAAACACATCCTCATAGTGACTTGCCAGATAGGGTGCAAATGCATTGCCGTACGAGTCTTTGATGACAATGATTTTTTTGTTGTTTTTGACATTGCTATGGATCCGAACGAGCGGGTAGTCGCCGCCCAGAAAAACACCATAGGCCATGCCATTTTTGGCGTACTCGGCATACAACTGGGTGGAGCCAGAGGAGGAGTTGTTATAAAAATAATTGACCTTGGTTTCGACAGGTACTTTGAAGTATTCAACCGTGTCAGCATTGTTTTTCAGAACAGGTGACAGGGTGCGGTAATAAAGTGTTCCTAAGAAATTGGGAATTTCCTTGCGCACCAGCGATGTCAGGGGCAGGGGTTGAAAACCGGCGGCTTCTCCAAAAGCGGCATAGGCGTAATAAGCACCGCGACCTGTCCAGTGGTGATCCGTATTGAAATAGGTGTATTCAGCTTTGTGCTGTTCAATTTTTTCGTAAGCATGAACCAGCCTCGCATTGGATCCCACAGCGGAATACAGGTGTTGCAAAAAATTTTTCTCCCGCATGATGTTTTTAGTGACCTTTTCAGGCAAATAAAAATCAGCACCAATGGGGATGCCCATCACGTAAATCGCCACATCAGGCAGTTCCTTGGCGTACTGCTGAACGGTACGAACAAAGGCGGCTGTCGTTGCGGGCGAGGCGCCAAACATTTGCACCGCTTTGCCTTTGTAAATGATGATGGATTCGATGTTTTGGTAGGGGGACTGCTCACCTGCCTGGTTCTCGACGCCTGAGTGACTGGAAGCAACTGAGCTGAATGAGCCTGGGGTGCTTTTGCCGGCCGCTGCATCGCGCTGAGTCGGGGACGCTGGCTGTGGGGGCTGCTGGGAGGCGGGTTTAGGCTGGGCCTCTTGTGACGAGGCTTTGTCCTGGTGGGCATCAACCCCCTCGTGCTGCGGATTGTTTGATTTATGGTGCGCGCTGACGATCACCTGAATGTCGTCGTTGTTGGTTCCTCTCAAGTCCTTGATGCTGCCGGCAACCAACGTGAGGGTCTCGCGGAACAAAAAATTGTCTGCAATGAAGTCATCGATGGCTCGCATGAGGGAGCCGTCCCCCAGCGCTTGAAGCGTGAAACTTGGGAGCTGGGCGAGTTTTCTTTTCTCAGCTTCAGAGACCTCGGTTTTCGGAGTGATGCAAAAAATCACGCCAGCTGCAATCAGTGTCCCCACAAAGAGATAGGCGTGGGTTCGTTTGAATGCCAAGTCTGAGAATTCAAATTTCAGCATCAGAATCGGAAATAAATGAAGGGGTTATAGGTTTTCCCAACAAGCAGCACCACGCTGATGAGAAGGAAGAAGAATGACTGGACCACCACAGTCAATCGGTAGGCTGAGGGATTCATTTTCGGTTCAATGAATCGGTGAATTTGCGCATAAATGGGTGTGCAACAAATGATGGCCAGCATCAGCCAGTAAATGTTGTTCCAGAACGCATGGCTCAATTCAAAATTTGAAAGCGGCGTTTCGTTGATCGCGAAAAGGGTTTGCAGGGATTGTTGAAGTTGCACATGGTCGGTGAAATAGAAAATGGCCCAACCCAAATAGACCAGCAGCAAGGCATAGGCATGTGCAACGGCAACAGGAATCGTTTCAAGTTTTTTCAGGAGGTAGGTTTTTTCTAGCCACAGGATGAGACCAAAATAAAGACCCCAGAGCACGAAATTCCAGCTCGCACCGTGCCACAGGCCGGTGAGGC
>JACCEA011496886.1_pt1 | contig 18225 bp, 18 predicted proteins | sample 7449851 | NCBI WGS metagenome assembly JACCEA01 (sample SAMN15323453, study PRJNA562643) | freshwater metagenome | isolation source: river surface water | place: USA:Blue River Watershed | collected 2017-08-18
CTTAGCATCCAGCAGGTTTGTTAACTTGCGATGCATGGTGGCGGGTGAAGCTATTGCACTTAGTGCCATGGCATCAGTAACTGTTAGCGCGGTGCCTTCACTGTGAGCTATTGCAATGGCCTCTAACAACCGTAAACTCAACAAATCAATGCCAGCACCTTCAAACTCACTGGTAACAGCGTGGGTTAGATTGATGAAGCGTATATACGTTGAGGAGTTGGTCATAAGTTAATGATGGTGATGGTCTTTGTTACACAACAAGATATCCACCATCGACAGTCAGGATGGCGCCTGTGACATAACTTGCAGCATCCGAAGCCAGAAAAACAACTGGGCCAATTAACTCATCGGGATTTGCTGCTCGGCCTAGTGGTACATGTCGCAAGAATGTAGCTAGCTTGCCAGCATCAGCACGTAAGTCAGCGGACATCGCTGTTTCAATAATTCCAGGAGCAATTGCGTTCACGCGAATTCCGAAAGGACCTAGTTCCGCCGCAAGAGTGCGAGTGAACTGAACAACTGCCCCCTTTGATGTTGCATATGAAGCAGACGTAGGAGCCGCGACAAAAGACTGAATGGATGCAACATTCACAATTGTTCCACGTCTCGATTTCAGTGCGGGTAAAAAAGCCTGTGTCATGTTGAATGGGCCGTTGACGTTCACATTCATTGTTGTGTGCCACTGCTGTGCTGCATCATGCCCATCAATTGGGCTGCGTAATAAAACACCTGCGTTGTTAACAAGTACATCAACCAATCCAACCTCATTAGCAATTTGACTGGATAGCTCCTTGCAAGCCTGTGCATCTGTAATGTCAAGCCTGTAAGACCAAGCTGTACCTTCTGTCGCACGAATAAGTTCAGCTGTCTGTTCTGCATTTTCGCCATCAACGTCAACAACAATGACTTGAGCTCCTGCGCTTGCCAAACCTTTTGCAATCGATGCACCATTGCCACGACCCGCTCCAGTCACCAAGGCAATTTTTTTATCAAGATTGAAGAGCATGTGCGTTGTCCGTGCGTGTTTTGTGATGGCCAATTATTACTATAGAACACGGAGCGAGGCAGTTACCAACTCGCAATAGCTAACATTAGCGAGGGGGCTGATAGCACTGGCAGCATAAAATTTTGGAACTACAGCTACAAAAAATAATAGCGCATGATGGCTCCTGCATATCGCCTTAGCGAACAAGAGATGCAATTGATGCTTGGCATTATTGACAAGCTCAACAGGAGTACTAACTCCAAGCAAATAAGGCAATCCATTGCCGATGACTTGCTGGCGTTGACAGATGCGGACATGTTTGCATCATTCGTGTGGAATGACCATTTGCAGCAATTTGACGATTTGGTTTACTTGAACATGTCTGAGGCCAATTTGGATAGATATGCTGAGTACTACCAGTACCGTGACCCAATTACGCCACACCTTCAGCTTCGCAAAGAAGCCACTCTAGTTAACGATGTCATGGCGCAGGACGCATTAGAGCGCACTGAATTTTTTAATGATTTTCTGCAAGCGGATGGTTTGAAGTGGGGAATCAACCTGTATGCATACGATGGAGATTTGAATGTAGGTGACTTGCGTATATGGAGGAGTGACGACCGCTCTCCATTTAGCTCGCGTGAAGTTGTGCTGCTAGACATGCTCAAACCCCATTTCACAAATGCAATGATTAATGCAAAGGCGATGCGAACGATACGTGAGAAGGTATCAGGTTGGCATGACCTCTGGGAGCATCATCCAAATCCATGCTTTGTGTTTAATAGTGAGCTAAAGAACATTCACCGCAATCAAGCCGCTTTGGCGCTAATGAAAACGATTACGCTAAACGAACAGTTGCTTTTGCTTGAGGCAGCTTTTCAATACGCTAAGTCACACAATGCAAATGAGCATTGGCAAGGCTACAGATTTTCGCTATCCAAAAGCGAACTAACTTTGGAAAGTCGCCGTGATTTATTAATGATTCAGCTGAACCCGCAATCAAAAGCAGTGATAGACCAAGAATGGATACTGCGCCGGTTTAACTTAACGCCAACTGAAGCAAGGATGTGTTTGCTGATGCTGCGAGGCATGACAGACCAATCGATGGCTGAGCATTTATTCCGTAGCGTATGGACAGTACGAGCGCATACAAAGAGTATTTTTGAAAAATTGAAAGTTGCAGGGCGTGCAGAGCTTACGCACTTAATCACAACTACCGTGGCCGATATCAAACTGCCAAATAGCTAATCTTGTGGCGCTAGCGAATAGCTAAGATTAGTGAGCTGGCAAGCAGTTCGGCAACAGTTGTACGACGTAGCTACTTCAAGTGGCAACATCATGCCCCTTGGGTAGGGGACAAGTATTAATAAATTACAAAATTGGCACTGGCATTTATCTTGCTGAGTAATGAGCATCTCAGTACAAGTGGAGTTGCCGCAATGTCTATCAGCAGCATTAACAGTTCAGTTCAAAACCAGTACCCGCAAATCAGTACGTCATCTGCAAACAAAACTGCAGATGCAGAGGCGGGTATTGCATCTACAAAATCATCCAGCACAACTGCTGCAAACGACACGGTGACTATCTCGGCGGCAGCTCAAGCAATGGCTAGTACAGCAACAGGTTTTACAACCATGCTGCAACCCTTTGATGCTGGGCGAGCTTTAACAGCAGATGACAAGGCATTGATTGGCTACCCCAATCCCAGCAATCCTTACGTAACGAGCATGGCTGCAACGATTAGCGAGTTGCGTGAGAAAGGTGCAATACAAGGCAAGCTGACGAGCGAGAACTACAAACTCGATGATGGAACACAAGCAAGTATTTTTGATGCCATGCCACAAGATGCACAGTCACAGGTTGATATGGCGCCACTAAAAAATCGAATGATGGCAAAGTTTGCAGAGTATAAAAACGGTACAGCTGATGAGGCGACAAAACTTGCGAATGACAAGTTTCTGTTGAGCCTTGGACGTGATGCACAGAGTACAAACAGCATCAAAGCGAAAGCAATGATGCGTGACTACAACGCTTAACTGGAGAGGTCGCATGTCAGTAGGCAGCATCAACAGTTCAGTACAAAATCAGTACCCGCAAATCAGCACGCCATCTGCAAAAAAAACTACTGCGACTGATGCAGTAAGCACATCACCCAAAATGGTTGATAGCCTTGACCAAATTGGCAAGGACTTCGTGCAGCTTTCACCACAAGCTATTGCAATGTTGGATGCAAGCAATGCAGCATCAAGCGTCACTGCGACTGGAAACAATCCCATACGTGCTCTGACATTGGAAGACATGGTGCTGATTGGCTACCCCGACCCAAATGACCCAAACGTAGCAATACTTGCAGAAGGCATTAGCCAAGCACGTGAAACTGGGCAGCTTAAAGGGCCAATTACCGAAGCCTTTTTGAAGGGCGGTAATGCACAGTACAAATCTGGCTTATTTGACATGCTGCCAAGTGACCCTGCATCACTCAAGTCCTCAGCCAAAACAAAGAAGGCTGTGCTGGATAGATTGCATGGTGTTCAAGACTCCAAAGAGGCCGACTTAAACAAGTTGTTGCGTAAAGCGGGCTTCTTACAAGCCAATGGAACGGATGCAGCGCAAGACACTCAGTCGTCACAAACTCAAACCCTAAAAATCAAAGCAATGCTGCGTGACTACAACGCTTAACTAGGAAGCCAAGCTACAACACAAAACATTAAGTTAAGCATTTGATTTCGCATAGCCTCTGCCGTGCCGAGAGCCCCGTTTATCGAAGCGGTCGTGGCCTTGAATAAAACCGCTCTGCCGCGCCTCTAGCCCCGTTCTTGGCTATGGTGCTAACAAGTCGATTGGGTTGGGGCCGCGCTTATCAGGCGGCAACATGCGACGAGTTGCTTGGTCGATGTGATTGGGGTCCGTGATTGAAGGCGGGGCAGGTTTGTTGGGTACAGGCTTGGGTGCAGGTAGCTTGGCTTTTGCCACAGCCATGCGTGTGGTGGGTGGCAATGGGGTAACCGTTTTGACAGGGCGATACGCTGGTGTTGCCTCTGCTTTAGCTTGCGGTACTTGCTGTGGCTTGGGCAATGGACGGGGTGGTGCAGCGAGGGGTATGCGCTTGGCCTTACGTGCCAGTGTCTTTGCCTTCCTAGCAACTTGGTGCTTGAGTGCGGCAGCTGGTTTACTTGTGATGCGCTGCTGTGTTGCACGTTGCTGTTGGTAAGCAGCTAACGCCTTGTAGGTGCTGGCGTAAATCAGATGCTCAAGTCGTTGCCATTCTTCGTCTGTAAAAATTTCTTGAATTCGCATGGGTGTTTCCTCCATGTATTTACACGGAGTGCATTCCCAGCATTCAGTATTCACTGCAAAGCATCAGCACCCAAAACTCACCGCCCCAACACGCATACAGCTGAATGCTGGCAAGTGGGAAATCTGTGTAGGGGATGTGCTGTTGGTCAAGCACTCGCCCATTGCCATCATCCAATGTCAACTGCGCTTTGCTGCCAGTACGAACTAACTTGGCAACGATGAAGTCCTGCTTGCCCGTGAACTGAGGCAAGTAGCTGGCAATGGCGTCCATCAACCAAAATGCACCTGCCTCTTCTGCCAAGTACTTTGTTCCATCAGTAAGCACAGCATGTGGGTACAAGCGGTAGTACCGCTCAGTGCCAGTGAACAATGCCAAGTTGGCTGCATCGAATTTACTCATGGTCAATGCACTTGATAAACAAAGCCAACCAAGTTGTGTGTGCCGTACTGGCGTTGCAACAAGGCTTTGGCATCGAATGTGTTGGCTGCATAGATACGTGTTTTAAGCATTTGAGTGCCTACGCGAACAACTGCTTCATATTGGTACATGTTTAACTCCAAATAAAAACGGGGTCAGTGCACCATGCACCAACCCCTTGTCACTCACTTGCCAAAGCCTTCGCGTGTGGCTTTGCTTGCACTGGTAATTGCTTTGTCGAACTCGCCCTCGGCAGCTGCGACCTTCAAGGACTTAATCACGCTCACCAGCTCGTCCAAGTTATTCAGCTCAATTGCTGTGGCGTTCTTTGTGTTCAAGTACAACGTTGCAGCGCCGTACTTAACAGTCAAGTTAATCTTTCCAGCGTCACCCATCCAAAACCATTCACGCACACGCTTTTGAACTTGCACTGTTTTGCTTTCACCAGTTGCCTCGTCGGTGATGGTGCGTAGCTTGATGGGTGCGTACACAGTGCCAGCTTGTTTGGCTTGTGCAATTTGCAACTGTTCATCCAGCTTTTGAATGAGTTTGTTGCGACGTTGCTGCACGGGGTCAACTGTGTTTGTGCGAACTGCTGTAACCAGCTTGAGTGTTGATAAGACTGCCATTTTTACTCTCCATCGAGTTGTTAAGGAAGTCGTTAGTCTGCTGGTGGCCTTGGTGAAAAGCGACCAGAAAAGGTTGCAGACCGTTACGAAGAAACAACGAAATCATGATTGACAGGGAAAAAAGCAGGTGGTGATAAATACCTGCATGAACGACCTAGCAAATCTATTAAACGAACTCAGCATTAAGCAACGCGATGAGTACCGCAATGCAATTTATGGCTGGATGGTGCAGTTTGACCCCTACTGTGAATACGCAGTCACATTGACCTTGCAACCCGAAGTGGTCAAGGCGCTAATGAACAATGGTTACGTGTCAAACAAAAGTGATTTGTTGAAAGTGTTGAAGAAGTGCATGAGGCACTTTGGCAACAGACTAAGCAGATGCTTTTACAAATCAGCACAGCGCAACAACAACAAGACTGGACTAATCATCCCAGTCATCGAAGGGCTTGCTGGTGATGAAAGGCTGCACTATCACCTTGTAATTTCTGCACCCAGTAACCTAACGCAGCATGAAGTGATGCACTACATACAGAAGTCGTGGTCGCACACGTACTTGGGTGGACATGCAATTGATGTCACCCGTTATAGCGACACTGGCTGGATGGAGTACATGAGCAAGAAAGCCATCACGCCGAAGATTGAGAACATTGATTGGGACAATGTGCGTGTCCCCCCAGCCATACTCCAAACACTTAGCTAACGTATCGTTGTAAGTGGTGGCAAAAAAGCCGTAGCGGCTTTAATGGTGTCCTATTCTTAAAATTTCTTAATCAACAAAATCACACATCACCACCGTAACGATTGAGTACACCCTAGCGCAACAGCACAGAACTGTACTAATAGGGTTGGTTTACGAATTGATCGACAAGACGTAAAGACATGTTCAGACTTGGGTTTACACATAAACACCTGAAAGGACATGTATGCAAACCCAACAACCCATACGCATTGGTTATGTTCGCGTAAGTAGCGCAGACCAAAACGTTGAACGTCAATTAACAGACCAAGAACTGACCGTCACGTTTACAGACCGAGCAAGTGGCAAGAATGCAGATAGGCCACAGCTTCAAGCACTACTAGCAGGGAATTGGCCTAAAGGCAGTGTGGTCGTGGTGCATAGCATGGACCGTTTGGCACGTAGTCTTACCGACTTGCTGCAAATAGTGGAACGGTTAACTGAACGAGGTGTTCATGTTCACTTCGTCAAGGAAGCCAAAACATTTCGTGGTGGCGATAGCAATGACGCCATGGACGTTTTGTTACTAAGTATGTTGGGCGCAGTAGCCCAGTACGAAAGGGCACTTATCAGGGAGCGACAAGCAGAAGGCATCATTAAAGCCAAGGAGCGCGGCGTGTACAAAGGGCGCAAGAAGAAACTAACTGACCCCGCACAAATACAGCAAATCGTTGCAGAGGCTACTGCATTGGGTGCAAACAAAACGCAAATTGCACAGCGCAACGGACTAAGCCGTCAAACGCTGTACAAGTACTTGCAATGCTTAAGTTAAGCATCGAGTTCGCTGACGTACTCGTATTGCAGCTTTGCAACGTTGTCCAGCGTTTGCTTGTTTGTGTCAATGTAGTCGCGCCAATTCTCAGCCTCAAATGCACCCTCCAACACTTCAAGCCCTTCAAGGTAACGCTGTGGAATGCGTTTGCGTTTTGACTTTGTGGTGAATGCAATGTCTTGTATGCGGCGAGCAAAATCCAAGTACACCCAAATGTTGTGGCAAGCCATGATTTGATTTGTGGCTGCATCAATGCGGCGACCTTCAAAGTCGCTATCGTCAATCACCAAATGCCGCATTTCAAATAACTTGCCAATGGGCGAAGTGTTTTGTGGAAACGCTTTTTCTGAGTTGCTTGCATTGCTTCTCACTGCGTCCAGCTGTTTGTACGTCACCTTCCAAGTTTTCTCATCAGCTTCAAGTTCAGGCACGTATGCATAGCAATCGGTTTTACCTGCAGACAGTATGGGGCTGGAACTGTCGTAGCTGAACTGCAAGTTGTGATTGCCGCTTTGCTTGCGAAGAATATTTTGACTGGCGGTAAAGTACATGTGCCATAGTGGTTGTGACACGCCCAGCATGTGCAGCCAATCTTGCCCAGCGTCAAAAGCATGTTCATCGCGCATGGTCAGCAGCAACATCAGCATGTTGTGCAAACCACCACGCCAACCTGTTGCACCAGCCAAACTCCAACCGCCATGCTGAAAGTGCTTAACTGCATCCCACCACTCAATTGTGTTTTGTGGGTTAGTACCTTGCAGTACGTTTAGCCACTTAGCACGTTCATTCAATCCGTATCGTTCAATCAACTCCAAGTTTTTAACGGTCATGTCCAGCAGTTGCCGCTCTGTGCAACGGTGGAACGGAGACTTTGCACCGTTTGGAGTTGCAAACCACAACGCCATGTCAATGGTTACAGCGTAATCAAAGTGCGTTTTTAGCGTGTCAATAATCCAATGGCGTGTGTCTGCATTTTTGTATGTCCATGCAGCTGCCGCTTCTTTGCCACCCATGCCAGTTTTCAAATCCACAAGGCCGTTTAATGTGCCTTTGCCAATTTGATACCCGCCACTATCACCAACAGTCGTGTAGTTGCCACGGCTGCGGTCAAACAACGTGTTGGTCAATGTCGCTTTGACCTTGTGACTGCCAACGGAATGGAGACAGAACTTGTGATTGAACATGCGGCTATTGCCAGTCCAAAACGCTGTGTCCTCCATTGCGAAGCCATCGGGGAGAACGCGGTCAGGCGCTAAGCCATCTTCTGCTTGGTCAATGTAGCCAGTGGATAACGCAGGTAAGTAGATTGCGCTTTCGTGCGGGGCTTCCAAAGCAAAGTTATCAGCCTTCATTTGCGTAAGCTCTCCATTTTCAGCAGCAGGTGCATTTCTTCATCAGCTGTTATTTCTGGGGTCTTGTCATCATTGTCCAAGTCATACGCATGGTCTGTTGTCGTGGGGTAGTAGACAGTGCAGTATGTTTTGTCACGCACACCTTTTGCATTGCAAGCAGGGACGAAGCACATGTATGTATTGGCTGCAGTTGAAAACTCAAACTTCACGCCATGTTCGTTTGCCTTGCAGTCAATGTTGCCTTGTACGTTGAGGTCAGCGAGTTGGCGCACAAAGAAAGCGAAGTCGGCAGAGCGCACTTGTAACGCTGCTTTGCCTTTGCTCTTGTCAATCGCGTACTGCTTTTCAATGTCGTAACCCTTGTCGCCAAATTCGTAGCCAATACCCATGCCATTGGTGCTAAAGGTTAAGTTAAGCGTTTTGTTGACGGGGCGATTGGCTTTGTTTGCGTATGCAGCTATCCAGTTGTCAAAAAACGCCACTGATGTGCTGCGTAACCAATCAATGTCAATCGTTCCCTGCCAATCAGCTTTGAAGCGGTCAACGTTTGCGGCTGTTTGCCAGCGCGGTTTGATTGTGAATTTGTAAAACGGTGTCCATGCAATCGACGGATGCTTCAAGTTGGTTGTGTAATGTTTGACTAGCTTAGCCGTTGCAGCGCCATCGTCATCAATATGCAGCTTTGTATCCAACTGTGCTGTGTATGCGTGTCCAAATCCCTTGGGTAACGCTTTGTATTTGTGGGGTGAGTTGGTGGTGAACAGGTTGAACATGTTTTGATGCAACAACCGCACTTCGATGCTCAAGCGCACTTCGTTGTTTACAAACATGTCCGCAACGTTTGCATTGAACATTGCTTGGTTGGGCTTAGCAGTCAGTACAACACCAGCAGGCATGTACATGTGGCTAAGCATGAACTCGCCTGTGTCAGCGCGATACACAAGACGCTTGTAAGCACGTTCCTTTTTCTCGCCATCAATTGTGTCTTCTACTTTGCTGTTCTCAATAAACTTATCAATGCTTTTTGCGATGACGTTGGGGACGTTGAGTAAGTGCAGTGGTTCAACCACACAGCGCATGGTCAGTGGCATTGCGTCAAACTCATTCCTGTACGTGCGTATCAGTGTGTTGTCCACAATGCTTTGGTCTGCAATCGTGCCGACCAGTTCAGTTGTTGTCCCATCGCTCTTTACAACAATGATGCTGTAACCCTGTTCAGTCAAATTTAGCGCGGGGAGTTCTACGCCTTGCAGATTGTTGTGTGCGCCATAGTAATTGCGAGCCTCTTTGGCAAGCATTGGCGTGAACTCACTCTCGCTCAAATCATCGTATAAAGATTTGATTTCTGCAGCATCACTAGCATCGTCGTCAATTTCGTCGTAATCAGCATCATCGTTTTGCTTGTTGTGATAGCCAGCAAGCCCTGTTTTGCCACTGCTATTTTTGATGAATTGAACAAGTTGATTTAATGCATTTACTTTGAAGGTCTTGGGCGTGCTTTCGTATTTCTCATGCACTTTGTTCAACGCTTTAGTCCATATCAACAATTCGTTATTGTCTGCATCGCCTTCACTCAACAGGCGCAGCATTGGACGAAAGTTGATTTTGTTCTTCAAGCTCTTATGGACAATTCCCGCCTCTTCGTACAAGCTGTCCAAGTAGCCTTTGACCTTGCTTGCTTCTCGCCACCACAAGTAGGCTGAGACAAAGTGTTTGCTTTCTGCATCACGCGACATGCGAACTTGCAGCATTACATTGGGTGTGCTTTTTCTTAATCGCTTGAGTTCTGCGTCAAGTTGTTTTTTAGTTTGCATTGGTGTCCTGCGTCTGAGTGTTTAGGCCGACATTTCAATCATGTGCATCGTTTTGTGTTGCTGTAATGATTTGCTCAATGCATCCCAATGTGTGTCAGCAGCCTTTACTGCGGCTTTTTTTCCGTTTGCAGTTGTTGTTCTGTTTGATACGTGGTGCCCTTTGTGGCTGATGGTTATGTCCAAGTCGTCAATAACCCATGGCGTTTTGAGCTTGTCGTTGAAGCTGAAGAACACAAATGCACTGAACACTGGCATTGCATCTTCGTCTAGTGCCACATTGGTTACATGCACATCAAACACTTTTGTAGATAGCGCCTCGTTGAGTTCTTCCTTGTTTGCAATTTGTGGCTGTAGGTCAAGGCGTGGGATGCAGTCTTCATCGGGCAAGCAAATCAGTCCGTTGACCAACGCAATGGGACCGCCAATCTCGTCTAAAAAACTTTCAATCAATTCGCCCAAAAAACCTGCCAGTTCGCTCTCAAAGTCACTGCGCTTGCTCATGCCACTCTCCTAAATTTGTTGCAAATGCTTAAGTTAAGCATTTTTGGCATTTTGCATACATTTGAGGTTTGGGGCTGCAATGTGTTCATGGACGCCAAATAAAGGTAGATGCTTAAATCCAATTCGACTTTATTGGTTGAATTAAATCCTAATGGGTTACTTTTTTGACAACAAATGTTGTTTGACTGCAACCAAGACCTACTCATCTTGCGTAAAAGTACGACACAATAAAAGCCTGCTTGTGTTCAGCTGTGCAAAACAGTTGTGGCGGCAAAAAATAAATGACATTCCACGTACCTCAAACTGTTGCAGACAACCTGTTCGAAGATATTGAACAGTGGATTGATTTGGATGAAACGCCAGATGAACTGAGCCTGCAAAAATTAGAGCGGCTTGCATCTGCTCTTGCAAAAGTTGAGCCTGCGCTGGCAAGCATTGCTAAATCTGCAATTGCTGTGATTCGTTGGGATTTTGAACAAGCGGATCGCTGGGCTAAAAATGCAATGCGGCTTGATAGCAGCCCAATAATGCTTCTCAACGTAGCACTTACCTACAAGCTGTTAAATCGCCTAGACCTCGCAGCTGAGGTCGGGCGTGTGCTTTATTCCAAAGCGCCGAAAGATGCAGACGTTGTTAATGCAGCATTAGGCTACTTAACATGGGGCGGACATTTGCATGATGTAAATCGCATTTGTGCAGAAGCACAAGGCAATGGCGTTGCCTTGCTTGCTGACAACGAAGATATGACGGCTTATACAGACTGTATGGGCGAACTTGGGATTAGCACTGAACGCTTGATTTTTGAAGTGAATGCCGCTTACCAAGTCTTAGCTGCAAATAAGAAGCGAGTGCGTGGTGTTAAGTTTGAAGAGTTTGTTGACCACGACGGCAATTCGTCTTTAGTCCTTATGTTTGGGTTTAACGGCGACATAGGCGATGAGATGCGCCTTGAGTCCGAGCTTGCAAAAAAACTTGTTGAAGTAGACGGTTGGAATCCCGAAATCCTGTCCACCGAGTTTGAGTACGTAGATATCAATGTCCACAACCCCGCTTGATGTTTTGACGCTGGCAAAGCAGTTGCAGCAGCAAGGGGGTGGTGAAGCTACTTTGCGTAGCGCCGTGTCTCGTGCTTACTATGCTGCGTTGTTAAGGGCGGATGAAGTTTTCCCACATCGAAGTACATCTGCTGAATTGGGTGGTGGTAGCAGTCACACCAAAATTATTTCACGTACTCAAGCCTATGCAAACGGTGTGAAGCCTGGAAAATTGTCTGCTCTAAGCGTAGCCAAACATTTGCCTAAGCTCAAACGTAGTCGCGTGACGGCCGATTACTTTTTGACTGAAACGGTAACTGAAAAAGAATGCTTAGATGTTGTGACGATAGCTGAGCAAGTTTTGCTGTGGTGTGATGACATTGAGCAAAAAACGGCTCAAGCTGCGACTCTAAATCCTGTTGCTGCTCCAGCTCCTAATCCAGTGGCAGCTCCTAACGCTCCACCTGCTAGTAGACCAATACTCACGCGGGTACGCTGACTGTTTGGGAATGGTCGTGTTTGGAAATGCAGTAAAATGAGGCTACAGACAAAGGTGCAATGACAAAAATTTGCAACTTTTAGTTTTCAAGATTTCCAAGTTGTACTACACAGTTCACTACACAGTTTCAATAACCTGTTGATTTCAAACAGTTTTTTTAATTAAAATCTTTTGAAAATCCGCGTGTCGGCAGTTCGATTCTGCCCCAGGCCACCAATTACACTAAGCCCTTGATTCTTAACGGATTCAAGGGCTTATTTGTTTTTGTGCCTGCCATGCCCTTGTGTTTTGAGTACATAAGGTGGGTACAAAGTGGTTCTTCAAATGAGTCGTCCGCATCTCGATTCGCGTACAGGTGTTTACTACATTAGGCGAAGAGTGCCTGATGTCTTACGTCACATTCTTGGCAAATCAGAGTACAAGCGATCGCTAGAAACCAAAGACAGGGCAGAGGCTGCTCGGCTTTTCCCTAAAGCGCTTGAAGAATCAAATCATCTATTTGAGCTTGCTCGCAAGCAACTGAGTGGTGAAGTAGTGCTCAACGCCATAGATGCTATGCAACTGGCTGCTCGGTGGGCTAAGGCAGAGCAGGAAAGGGTGGCTGCTGAGGCTGATTATGGGCATTGGCTGATGCTTGGGTTCAGTGGTGATAGTGATGCAGATACGCTCCGCTTCTACAAGCATGAAGCTCCGAAGCTTTACAAAGATTTTGTTCTTGGTCTGATTCAGAAAAGCTTAGATCGTCATCACTTACCACTAGGACAACTTGGAATAAATCTTAAGGATCAACTGTTTGATGCTTTCGAGGCAGTTGCGCTTGATCTTTCCGATTGGTGCTACGAATGCTGGCTTAACTCAGGCAGATACATTGAGCCGCCAGCATTGATGCCTGTTAAGCGACTCAGTAGTGAAAAAGTAGATGGTGCAGGGCATAAGTCCCTATCTGGCCTTTGGAGCGCTTATGCCACCATGAAAGCCTCGACAGAGGGGGATAACCTAGTTAAGTCAACGCTGAGCGAGTATGAAGGCGTATTTAGACGTTTGATAGAGCTTTATGGTGACTTGCCTCTTGAAAAGGTTAATCGCGAATTGATTGCAGACTACGTTAACAAGTTGGCTGCTACCCCTAGTGCTGGATCTGGGATTAGATCGATGACGGCTCCAGAGCAAATAGCTGAGGCGCAAAAGCTGAACTTGCCTAAGCTAACCAAAGCGACCATTAGAAAGCGATTGCAGTCTGTCTCAGCTGTACTTTCCTATGGAGCAGAGATGGGGTGGCTGAAAGAAAACCCAGTGACTGCATCAAGACTAACAAAGCGGTTGTCCAAGTCTGTAAGCGCAACAGGGCGCGTAAAAACCAGAAAAGACTATACGCAAGCCGAGTTGATTCAAATTTTCACAAGTCGGTTGTTCGTAGCGGGGTGGCGCAACGCTGATAACGAAGGCTTTGGTGCCGCAATGTATTGGATTCCGCTATTGGCTATCTACACAGGGGCGAGGAGTAATGAGTTAGCCCAACTACGCGTCACCGATCTTCGGGAAGTAGAAAGCGGGATTTGGTGTTTAAGTATCCTTGCGGACGACTTAGAGGTCGACAGATCGAGTGAGCGACGGGTGAAAAATGAAAACAGTAGGCGGGAAGTGCCGTTACATCCAGACTTGTTGTCTTTAGGGCTGATTGAGTATGCAAAGAAGTTGCCACACAAAGGTCAACTGTTCCCACAACTCAAAAGAGATAAAAATGCCAAGTACAGCTCAATTTTTGGAAAGCGGTGGGCTAGCTACTTAAACAACGATGTAGGGCTGGATTCGCCTGCCATGCCCATGCATGGATTTAGGCACACTTTCAAGACCATGTGTCGTGACTCAGGAATACCCAGAGATGTCCATGAAAGAATAACGGGGCATAGGGGCGGTAGTGTTGGTGATAGTTATGGTTCTCAGTCTTTGATAGCTATATATGCAGAGATACGTAAGCTACCGTCATTAGTGCGTCAAGCAGGCTTGATACATGCTTAAGGTAAATCATTTAGTAGTTCCTTATGTGTTCCTAAAGAATTTATGTATATATGTAGATGTAGTGGTTCCCACCCCTGTTCTATCTCGATAACGCTGAAAATTTAAAAGTAGTCTTTAATTATTAGCTCTTGGAAGCTTAAGCTAGCTGAATCGTCTGACATTGCTATTGCCTGTGGGCATTAGGGCTATGGGGGGAAATGTTCGAATAAATTCACCAGAGGATGAATCAAATTTTTCTCCAAGTTTATTTGGCTTGTGTAACCACTGCGACCAAATTAAACGGAAAAAATCTTACTTTTTTGCTCAGTCTTTAGTCTTGGCTAGAGCTATCGCTAGGGATATACACATACAGAGGTGGGAGACCACAAAAGGATTTACTGTATTTGGATTGGCAGCAGTCATTGCAGTTAACCTGCATGCTTGCTGGGCTGTCGACTTTGGGGACTGATGCAGACTAGGGAGTACTAGTGCCAACACTAGTCTTTAAGCGGGGCGCTTTGCTTTCGTGGATACATTGAATAAAACGATTGCAAACGCCCGTTCACTTCATATCCAACACGCATCCTTGGATTGTCTTTTCTATGCTCATAAATGTGACAAGACACACACAGTAAAGCCCAATTTTCTGGCCTGTCGTCGTATTTCAGTCTATTGATGTGGTGAACTTCAAGAAACTTTGTGATGAATCGGTCATTGCACTTTGAGCAATGAAATTTATCTTTCTTGAATTCATTGGCTTTGACGCGAAAGTCATCGTTGTATACATTTGGCTTTGGGTTTGTTTTGAACCTGTTGTAGTCCATTCCTATCGTTCTTCTGCTAGTACTGAATTCGCCAACGTACTCTGAGAACTTGTAATGACGAGCCTCTCTATAACGCCCCCCAAGTGTTTGATTGACTTTTTTCATGCAAAGCATGCAAGCTCGTAATGTTCTCTTCACAGGGCGACTACTGCCACTAAAAAGCGTGAGCGAGAAGTTGTCATCAAGTATCGAAGACTCTTTCAATGCATAGCGGTCGTAAAGACTACCTGATTCAACACGCTGTTGCAGAGTAGTGCACATCGTCATGTGCCACTTAGGTAAGTCTTCAACGTCATAACTCGTAGTACGTATCGTGTGTATATAAGCAGCACCCCAAAGACCATTTATCTCAAAAAATCCGGTTTCTGGATTTACCCAAGCTCGTAAGTCGTCAACTTCAATCTCAACAGTTCCGGCTGTCAAAACGATTTGCTTTTTCACAACCTCAATTTTTGTTTCTTCCTCTGAGGGGAGTGTGCCTTTGGCGAGAGCAATCAATGGGATCTTAAACTTCTCCATCATCTGCTCTAACAATTCAACGCCAGAAGTAAATTTCATCACTTCTCCAGAATGTCAATTTGCCACTCCTTACGCTTTCTTGAAGCAGGAGCTTGCTTGGGGTCGCGTGGGTCATCGATAATGACTTTGAACTCAACGCGTTGATTCTCTGGCGCGGTTGGGTTGTCGATTCGAGGACGACTAGAAGAGTACCCATTTGAAACGATATGTTTTTTGTACCATTCATAGTCCTTTGCGACAGATGCATGGCTTAAGACAAACTGCAAAGTATTCACCGTGCGTGCTTGAGATAGCACCATATTGTTGAAGTACGCCTCCTTCTCAGGTGTTTGCGTATTCCAAACCGCACTTGTGTGCCCATCGATGTGTATTTCATTAATCCGACCTTTAAACTGCGGCAAATTCATGACTTGCAAATAAAGAGGTACAAAATCGTTTAAGTCTGATTTAAATTGCTCTTTAAGAATTGCCGAGCCTCTATCGAATTGGTTGTCTGGTTTGTTGAAGCGTACGGTTCCATCAGTCAATACTTCTGCATCCCATTTCTTTAAACGGTCTTCGCCAATTGTTTTGACCAGAACGTCAGAAAAGCTTTCTTGTACTGCTGTTACGTCACTTTCAGCAAAGTTTGCTAAAAGAATCAGACTGATTGTTAAGAAGGCGATAAAGAATAAGTTCAGGCTATCGGCGTAGCCAACCCAAACTGGACTAACTCTATACCCGTCCATTCTTCACCTCGTCTTTCGCATCACTTGCCATGCTGTATGCAGACTGTGCAGTTTGAACTGCATAGGTCAATATGTTCACAACCTTCTCTGCAAAGATTCGAATTGTTCTGTCAAGTTCTTCTTCCACAGCTTTTTCGATCTGGTACGTGTGCTCTTCAATTTTTTGAGCAGATGCAATCAATTGTTGTGCGTACTCTTGTTGCGATCTTTCTAGTGTTCTATGCAATTGATCTTGGTTCTGACGCAGAGTGTTTTCAAATTGACCGCTGCTTGTCCTGAGGTGGTTTTCTAGATCACGTGAGGAGTTGTTCAACTTTTCATACAAGCCCTGTGCATGCCGGTCAACGTTTTGCCCATACGTTTGCAATGAGTTGTTAAGAATCTCGCCAAATCTTCTCTCTGTATTGGTCATCTCTGTACTGAGATTGCGAGATAGTTCAACAACTTGTTGAGCGTTGTTTTGCACAGTAGATGACAACTGAGTACCGCTATTGGTCATATCGCGGGCACTAGTGCTGACCGTTGTGATCATTTCGTTTAATTTGTCACCCACAATTCTCGGCATATCAGCCAGTGACCTCAGAGAAGATTCCATCTGCAATTGGGCGCGAACCATGACTTCATATTGGCTGGATAACGACTGGATCAAAGTCTCTAGCCTGTTTGCAGAGTCAGCAAAGTTTGTTGTTTGATTTGCTGCGGTTGTTAAAGCATTTGCAGACCGCTCCAATTCGCCAACAGCTTGCTTGTTCAAAGTTTGCCAATGTTCTAGTTGTTCTTTGTAGTTGTTTTGCCAAATAACCAAGTTATTGACAGCATCGTTGAGTCGCTTAAAGTTGTCGCCAAGCTGGACGGTCAACTTGTCATTAAGTGTGACGATGACCTCTTCAATTTGCTTAACGAGCCTATCTGCCAAATCTCTTACAAAGCTGTTTAGTGTGGTGTCAAGCTTCATGAAGTTGACATCCATCTTGATCTGATTGGACTCCAATGCAGCAATCAAACGAGCAGTGTTCTCATCTTGATTTTTTTGATTGACTCTTAAAACGTTGGCAAGGTCATCTAAGCTAGAAACTTCGTTTGATTTCTGCACCACAACTTTTGTTGTGGAAAAATACGTGTACACCATTTTGCAAAACATGGCTGCAACGTTGACGGCTACAGCGCCTACTAGGTGATGTACAACGACAGAGAGACTCTCTCGAAAGTTCCCCACGCCCACATTTTGTAGTCCCAAAAACATGGCAACACCGCCAAGTGCGATGCCGAGAGTAAAGATTTGCTCCTCAGCCTTATTAACCGGCTTGCCTGCATAAGCCCGCCATACCAAAAGTGCAGTGAACGCTATGAGTACGCCAACGAAGGCAAGAGCAATTCCTAAATCTAGAAGATTTGACATTCCTATGATTACTTTCTTACTGTGAGATTAGTTTGCAAGTCTATTTGAATCTGCCAATCTACAGCTTACACATAAGTTTGTTAGCACTAGGTTGTCTGTTGCCTAAAAAGATGGCGGAGGTGCGGCGCTCGAGTAATTTAAAAGCGGTAGCTTGGTAGTTAGATTTTGATAAAATTGATTGTGAGAAGAAAAAGCATGAGTACAGAGTCTGTGTACACAGACGAAATTATTGCTTTCTAAGTTGTTGATTTGTAAGGGTGTTGGTGGGCAAGAGCCGTGTCGGCAGTTCGATTCTGCCCCAGGCCACCAAAATAAAAAGCCTAAGTAGTTCGCTACTTAGGCTTTTTTATTGCCGATTGAAGGTCACTTATTCGCTGCACTTTCCGCAGACGCCGCGCTAGCGCGTTGTGCAAACTCAGCCCGCAAGGCCTTTAGCTTCTCACGCGGGTCTTCTTTGACGGTGGCTTTGTCCAAACCCATTTCTTCGATGAAGCGGCTGGGTTGAGCTGCAATCATCTCGCGGCCTTTTTTGCGTTTGCGCGTCCAGCTCACCGCCAGGGTGCGTTGGGCTCGGGTGATGCCCACGTACATGAGGCGGCGTTCTTCTTGCAGGCGCACCGCAATGTTTTCGTTGGTGTGCTCAGTGCCGGGTTCATCGTCTAGGCGGAAGGGCAACATGCCTTCGGTTACGCCCACCAACATCACATGGGGCCACTC
>JACCEA011419611.1_pt1 | contig 18220 bp, 28 predicted proteins | sample 7449851 | NCBI WGS metagenome assembly JACCEA01 (sample SAMN15323453, study PRJNA562643) | freshwater metagenome | isolation source: river surface water | place: USA:Blue River Watershed | collected 2017-08-18
CCCTTTGGAATGGACTGCTCTTGAACTTCTGACATATTGATTCCTTTCATGGGTCAGTGTTTTGCGGATTCAAATGTGCGTCGACGATCGGCAAATGCATCCAGCATCGTTGTGATCTGATCTGTATTTCCAGCCATGTGCATCCGAGTCAATGCCTCAAGGTGGTCACTCAGGTCTTTGCACAGGCCAGTCAGCGTTGCCAATTGACCGAAGTTTTGAAACAGGAGCTGGTTCACACGGGTCAGCTCTTGCCTTAACTCGGACTCCGTCTGAATGGCTTCTGGATTGGTGAGCATGGGAAATTGAATGATCATGAGGACAGCTCCATCGTCAGACCGTCTGGCACTTTGCAGCGTGTGGTGACGCCATAGCAAAAGTTCTTTTCATCAGATGACTCTTGACGTTTGACGTAACCGCGCTCAGCCAAAAGGCGCAGCCACTGTGCAATGGCAATCCGGTCCATGCGTGACATCTCAAAGTGCCGCGCAACATCAGCTGCATTCCAATAACCACCCTTGTCACGCAGCAGCATCCAGATGCTTTGTGCCTGAACGGATAGTCCGGGCCCCAGCAAAACAGCGACATGACGGGCGCGTCGTTTGGCGCTTGTCGCATGAACGGCCATCATGACAATCTCCAAAGCGCAAAGCTTGCAATCAGCACAACCAAAACAATGGCACGCACCTGAGATTTGGAGATGGGTCTGCGATACGCCTCAATCACACCAGGTGCAAATTGAAGTTGCCGTGAAAACTGAGAGACCGATCGGCTCATGGGATCCTCCTTGCGCTAATGCGCCTTGCTTGCGGGAACTTTTCCATGGCATCGATGGCTGCATCGACGCCACATTCAAAAATCCCGGTGTGCTTGCTTTGTTGGCCATCAGGCATCGTTATGGTGATTTGGTATGTACGCATGTGATGCCCCTTAGCAACCAGCAATGACCTGCGCGTCCACCTGAGGCCAGCCTGCACGCGCAGCGGCATTCATGGCGCGGCACACCAAGTTGTTGACCACTAGTGGGTAACAAACACTCTTGGCATCACTGGCCTTACCGCCACGAGGCATGTGGATCAACCGCGCACGCATGGCATCTGCTGCATCAGGTGCAAACACATCCTCATACTTCAGGTCGAATCGGCTGAACTTGTGGCGCAGGTAGTTTTGAAGCTCATCGTCCAGCGGGGCCAGCTCAACAAATTCGCAACGCTGCATCACCTCACGCACCTCGGCGTTTTGAGAGCCAAGTCGGTCGCGCAATTCAGGCTGGGCGATCAGGGCAATGCCCAACAGTCGCTGCATTCCGTCTTTGAGCTCCAGGAATCGCTTGAGGTGCTTGAGCGTTGCCGTGGGCAAGCAATGCGCCTCTTCAATCACCAGCAAATGGCGACGCCCCATTTTTCGGCTGGACTTGAGCAGCTCGTGCATTTGGCGAAAACGCGCCTCGGGGCTGCTTTTAACCTTGAGCTGGGGGTCAAGTGCGATCGACAGCGATTCGGCAATATGGCTGCTCTTGAGCGTTTTGCCCGTCTGGTCGTTTTGCTCCATCGCCAGCACATAAGGGCGCACCACCAAAACGTCTCGCCCTTCGGCCTTGATGCGCTCTTCCAAGTCTTCGGCCAGCGTGGTCTTGCCTGCGCCTGATTCACCAATCACGGCCATGAAACCATGGTGGTTGGCGCAATCCATCAATGCGGCACGGACGTAGCGCACATTGGATGTCTGAAAAACATCGTCCGAAGACTGCACATCGTCCACAAAGGGATTGCGTGGCAAATTGAAGTGCTGACGGGCTTCTTGTGTCAAAGATTGGTTTTGAAGTAACATAAATTCCTCCGGTTCTGGTTTCAGGTTTGGATTTGCCACTAGGGCGGGGACGGCCTCGGTGAGTTGCTTCTCACCGGGGCCAACTTCTTTATGAGGCACAAAAAGTGCCAGCAGTTGGTTTGGGGTTGCACCGTGCTCGCGCAAACAGGCCTCTAATTTCTGGCGAGCCTGTACAGCACCACGCGCAGGCCATTGACCATTCACAATGATTCGTCTGAGCGATGCTTTTGCAATGCCTACCTTTTTTGCCAATGCCGCCTGACTTAAGCCAAGATCAGGCAATGCTTGTGCAATATTCATAAAACTCCTTTCGTTGTGTTTGATTGAATTCATCACGCGCCACCCGCAGCAACAATGCGCAGATTTCCGCGCGCCTCTAAACGTGAGCACAGCGCATCCATCTGGTTTTCGGGAACACCATCTGGATGCCATGAACGAATCTGCTCATTGCGCTCACGATTCATGGACATGCCACGTCGCACCAGCTCGGCAGCGACCTCAAACAAACTCAGCACACGCACAGGCGCGACCGTTTGACTGGTCGTGGTGGCCGATGGCAATGCGATGCCACGTTTGGGCAGATAAGTACGCTTAGGTGCTTGCTCAATCACTTTGAACGGATCGAGCTGACCGCCAAATGGCGTGACATTGGCCTTCGCCTTGGCTTGGGCCTCTTCATTGGTTGAGGCCTGCATGGCAAACCTGCGCACCTCATCGCGGTTGGCTTCCAGCACCGTGTTCTTAGGGCGCTTGAAGTCTTCATTGATGGTGTTTGCGTCTTCACGAAAACCACCCTCATCACGCTTGATCAGGGGCACGCTGTGCATCACCTCTTTGCCCTCGGCATCGGCGTAAATCACCAATGCGGCCTCTGCGGCATAAGGATTGATGGAGACCTGCAATGACTCGCCAATCATCACGTTGGGCACATCGCGCACGTCGTAGCTTTGGCCTTTGAAGCTGACCGTCAACTCGGTGGTGACTTTGCGGCTCTCAGGGTTGTGACTCACCAACGCTTGGCACATTTGCACATCGGGAGCAATGCGTAACTGTTCAGCCGTGATCTTCATCCACTGGTCAAAACGACTTCTGCCATGGCGTGAATGAATTTGGGTGGCGTTGTACCAGCGCGACCAGCACTGCGCCTGCGCATTCAGTTCAGCCAAATCTTTGATGGGCTTGAATTTCAATCCCGATTCAAAACTCTTTTCAATCAAGTCACGCGCTTTTTCCACCTGACCTGTGGCACGCGCATTGCCGGGCGAGTGAACGATCAGGTTGACTTGCAATCGACGCGCCAAATTCTTGAACATGCCGCTGGTCATGGCTGAGCCCATGTCCATCATCAGATGAAACGGCACACCATGCATGGGGTCATCAGGCCGCTTTTGAATCGCCTCGATGAAGCTCTCGATCAAGTTGGCACTGTCTTCAGATCCGTACACATAGTGGACAAAGATTGCGCCCGAGTAGTGATCCGTCACCTCATAAGACCAAACGCGATCGGACTCAATGCGCTTGAGGTTTTTGGGCTTGTTTTTGTTGAAAGCCTCACGCTCCATCACGCGCAGACCGCCTGTGTCATTGACGCTTTTCTTGAGGTAATACAACACACAAATGGATGCGTCGATTTGCCAGACATGGTTGGGATGCAGGCTTTTGAGCTGCACCGATGGCGTGGGCTGGTTGAGCTGATCAGGATGCAGGCCATACGACTTGAGCGATCTGGCGATGGCGCTATCTGACAGCGGAACGCACTCGCCCGTGATGGCATCAACGCGCTCAGCGCGCACCTTGTCGTTGGCGCGCAGAAGTTGAACCGCCTGACCAATCGCCATCAAACGTTTTTTGTTTTTGCGATGGCTCTCCATCAAGACAGCGCTGATGGCCACCGCCTCATTGCGAGTCAGCCATACGCGTCCCGCATCGCTTCGTTTTTTACGTTCAGGTTTCACGGTGATTTTTTTCAAATGTCTATGCAAGGTTGCAAGGCTCATGTCGAGCTCTTGGCATGCAGTGGCATAAATTGCCCGCTTGCCACCGCTTGGTGCAGCAGCTGCATCCTGTGCAACTCGCATCAAGCGTTGAACCATGGCTGGGTTTTTGAAAGGCATAGTGGGTCGATGTAATCGGGCAAATGCGCTTTAGCCTTTGGACCCTTTTCCACCCTTGGCGCTCTTGACTTCGCCAGTGGCCCATTGCGCCACCTGGTTGGCAAGCTCCACATCGTCCGCATTGCTCAAGTCGGGCAGCTCAAACTCTTCGCGCAACTCACTGAGCCTGCGCTGCACTTGACCTGCAAGACCCGCCATGAAGATGGTGTTGTCTTCGCCATCGTGTTCAACCAAGGCAATGAATGCTTGGCGCAGGCCACCAAGAATGGAGGCCTCCGAGTCGAGGGCAATGGCGGTTGCCTCTTTGCGTAATTCAATCAATGCATCTTCGGGCGGCAATTTGTTGATGCGCACTTTGTCGCGCTTGAGCTGTTCGATTTTTTGTGTCTTTTTGCCCGAGAGCTCACGCTCGGCTTCAAGCTCGGCCAGCGCCTCTTCGGTGTCGCTTTGCGCTTTGGAGAGTTGCGAGGCCAAGTCCTCAATGGCCGCGACCACTTCGGCGCGGCTTTCTGACTTGAGGGCATCGTCAACAATTGCACGCTGCTCTTGGGGCAGTGCGCGGATCATTCGAATCTCGCGGCGGTTCAGACCGATTCTTTGTGCCGACTCAAACGATGCTTGCCCGAGCACCTGAAGATTTCTAGATTCTTCTGCCATCACCTTGTAACCAGTTCCAAACACCAGCCTGCAGAAATCTTCTAAATTTTCCGCCATGGCGGATGATCCATTCGGAAGCGGAATTGCTAAGTCTTTGAATTTGTTAGACTTTTTCACCTCTTCAAATAATCGAACTTCCGCCACGGCGGAAAAATCACGTTGCATGCGCGCCATTTGGATCGCACCAACCTGACGCCCAAGGTCAAAAATCCCAGCCTCATGCATCTGTTGTTCTGTTGCTCCACTTGCACGCATGGCCTCCATGGCATCACCAATACGGTCCTGATCAAGTGATGGATCAACAAGATCCACAGCGGTCGTTTGGTTTGGTTTTCTTCCTGCTTTACTCATCTAAAACTCCTTGGGTTGGTTAATCGGGGTTACGGGAAAATCTCTGGCGTGACTCTGCAAGGCGCTGTTCAGCGCGATCAATTGCGGTCCACACCTTGATGGCCTGCTGGGGCAGTCGTGGCGTCAAGCGCCACAGGCCCGTGGCCTCATCACGCTGGGCGATGCCTGCGCTGGCCAAGTTGTCCAGATCACGCGTCACCATGGGTGAGCTGCATCCGACACTTTTGGCGATCGCACCAGGTGAGAGGCCATGCACCACATCACCAAACAATGCCAAGATCACCTTGATCAAGCGTTGCTGCGCTGAGTTCGTGTAATCGGTCTTTGTATTGGTCATGCACCAAACTCCAGTTCAGGCGTTGCATGCACATTCACATTGGCGTGATGCCACGCCACTTGTTGCAAATGAGTAGTCAACGCATCTAGCGTTTCAATCGGGTCAGCCTTGCCATCGCTTGCATAAAAATTGGTGAGCAATTGCAGGGCTGCGGCAAAGCCACTGTTGAGCTCCACCAGCTCAGACTGACTCACGGTTCGGCCTTTAGGCATATCAATGACCAATCGGCCTGCGCTTGCTGCCAGCCATTCGCTCACAAAGTGACAACCGCAGGCATGCTCATAAGTGGGGATCAAGATGGCTGGCAGTCGACCTGTAGCCAGCCACTTGTACAGGCTGTCATGCGTCACGCCCATGCGATCTGCAATGCGCTCAATCGACATATTGGCTTTGGCTTGCGCAAATTCTTTGCACAGGCGCAGCGCTTCGGTCAGGCTGTTGGGTCGCACCCGTTTCCAATTGCGGCGGCTCATTGGAAAGACCTCGCGCCCATCGTGATTTGCGCTTCCAAACAAATACCGTTTGTGCGCCTAGAAAAGACGCTGGGCATCTGGCAAAGTAGCGGCAACTGCAACAACTCTTGGAGAACAAAAGTCATGAACCAAACCCCCGAAGAAATTTGGCAAATGCTTGCCACAATTGACGAGCGCGTTGAGCAAGCGTTGCAAAAACGCCTTGAGCCGATTCAGCGCGAGCTGGATGAGCTGGATGACTTTTGCAATGGCTTGCTGTTGGCGCTGGCCGAGGTGTTGCCCCATATATGGAAAGCAGATGAGGGCATTTCGCGCACTCTGGCAAAAACGTGGGGAGAGGCGGCTCGCCAGTTTGACCAGATTGAAAAACTGGATGGTCAGCATCCTGACTTTGATCAGACGCTTGAGCTTTTGCGGCCACGCAAGGTGCTCTATGACATTTTGTTGAAGCGCAAAGAATTCGGGTCGCCTGCTGGCGAGTGAGCAGCAGCTTGCCATTTTTTCTACGCGAAAACTCAATCATTCGATCAAGTTCGGCAAGCACGTTTTGATCGGTGCAAAAGCCTGTCTCATCATGAACACATATGGGCAAACAAGATGTTTTATTCATGCCATCGCTCCCGCATGCACCAGGTTGGTTTTACGACCACGTCGGCTTTGGCTGATGCGACCAGGTCGGGTGGTCAGCACGCCAGCTTTCATGCCAAGCAGGATGGCAATGTTGTGGCTCATGCCGCGAGAGCACTTTTTGCGGCCAGCCAAGATTTCCCGCACCAAACTGTGGTGAACCTTGTTCTCTCTAGCCCACTGGCTGATAGAGATACCTTGGTAGTCCAGCCAAGCGCGCGCCTCAAGATGGGTACGAAGTTTTTTCATGGCGTGTCAAAATGGTGATGTTTGGTGTTATTTACAGGAGAGAGCAATGACGAGAGCAGCTGATGACCTGCTGGTGGCTGCGGCTGTATTACCTTTGGCAAGAGAGCTGCGTAAGCAAGCCTTGGTAAAAGCCGTGGCCGATAACGATTTGCAGTGGCGCGAGGGACCAGAGATGTCCTCGAACATGACTTTGGAAGATCGCGCGGCATACGACAACGCCATGCAGGGAAAAGACCAACGCGCCACAAACCGAGCATCTTTTGAAAAGGAGTGGCTAAGCCAACATCCTGTGGAAGAGTTCGCTCGTGGCGCACTCGAACAATTGGAGCGGGTTGCTGATGCCATCAGTTCTCGCTCCTGACGCGGATTGCGCCACCTTCGATGGCCACCTGTTGCAGGACATGACAGATCTGGCGAAGGTAAAAGTTGCTCATATCAACTTTCTCTTGCAAAGATTTGATATCGGCTTGCAAAGAGGTGTCCGAACACTTGAGGCATACCTTGCCTTCTTTGTTCTTGGTCAACGGAATGAGCGGCTGGAATCCGAGATCAATCGCAGCCTGCCGTGCTTCGGCACTTGAATAGCACAAATGATCAAACAGTCCCAGCACGGCCATCACAGCAGGCGTCCAGCTATCTGGACGACGCATGCCCATGGCCAAGATGCTCAGCGGGTTCATCTCTGCACGTTGGCGCAGAGTCATACCCATGGGGCGCAGGGAGTTTTCCAACGCCTCCATGGCCAAGTGCCAAGGGGTAGGGGAAGAATGAGAGTTCATTTTTTTACCTTAGGCAGCAGTGTGGTTAGGTTTGTCGAGTGGATGGAACTGCGCGTCATAGGCTTGCTCCAGCTGCTGTTGGTCCACGCAGTACTGGTTGGCAACTCGGTGGCAAGCATCGGGAAATTCGTCCCCGTCTTTGATGGCCTCGTTCAAGGCTTCAAGGGCAAGGGTTTCAAGGGCGGTCACGGCGAGGGTTTTGTCTTGGGTCATTTTTTTGCCTTAGGTGGTGCGGTTAGGTTTGGTTTGGATTTGGTAGGTGTGATTATGGGTCAACATTTGTTTACTGTCAATAGTTGAGGTAATCAGTTGGTTACTTCAATTGGAGGGCGATTAAGAGCTGAGCGCTTGAGACTGGAAATGTCACAAGAGGCGTTCGGGTTGATTGCGGGCGTGACTAAGCAAGCGCAGATCAATTACGAAAAAGATCATCGGCATCCAGATAGCCGCTATCTGGCCTCTATGGCTGGATCTGGTGTCGATGTTCTCTATGTGATTACTGGACAACGCAGCCAATCAATACAAGAAATGGAGACGCTGCCGCCTGACGAGCGGATCATGTTGGATAACTTCCGACATGCTCCGCCTGCTGTTCAGGCGGGTGTAAAGACGACGCTTGGTGCGTTCGCGCCTTCAAATAGTCGGGCTAAAGCCGACTGAAAAAAAGCAGTTGCCACAGTTGATTGTTAAAACTCAAGAAAGACTTCGCTGGCTTGTCTTTTTGATCATTGCCGCAGTTTTGCTTGCAGCTGACTGCGAGGTTTGGTAATGCGCAATCTAAGTCCGCCTAACACAAAAGAAAGCTAATCAAAATTGTCAGCCTCTGGTCAGTCGGAGGCAGTCTCATGCAATAGGCATCAATCAATGCAAGCAGAGGAGTTTTATGCATGAATGACAAGAACCAAATCAAGCTCATGCTTGCACTAGCCGCTCTAGCCGTCATTGGCATACCTTGGTACTTGCAGGCATACCACTCACCTAGTGCCTTTGCGCGGGAGGCTGTTCTGGCGAACCTAAATGATCCTGATTCAGCTGTATTTGAAGGGCATCGACAAGGTCGAGGGGTTGACCCATTTATCTATTGCGGAAAAGTAAACGCTCGCAATCGCATGGGCGGCATGAGTGGATATACGTGGTATCTCGCTACAACACTAAATGGCGATTCTCCCTATGGTTCGTCTTCATATCAGGTGCAGTTCGATAGTGGTCGAGGCGCGGTTTATGCCCAGATTCGAACCCGGTGTTTTGGACTTGACCCAGAGTGATTTTTAGAAGCGAATATGGACTTAGAAAAAATCTACCAAAAATTGCTGAAGGGTGAGGCTGTTGACGGTTGGTCGCATGCGTCTTCAGGAGATGGCAAAGTGGTTTTGCGTGATCACAAGAATGATGAAATGCATGAGCAAAAAACGCTTGGTGGCACATGGGTCAAATGCAAATCGGTTGGCGATGGATTCACATCCAACGATCCAAATTAATAATTTAAACAGGTCGTTCTACGATGACCATCTTTGAGAAAGATATTCAATGACTAACAAAAAAAGTAACACGCCAAATAGAGTCATCATCCAAGAAAGCAATCGCGGTAGAACTCAAGATGGATCTGTACGCAATAGCCGTGTGCCTGCATCAATTGACAGGTCACCGGGATTTGCAGAAGATAGCAAACCTACAACAACCATAAATTTCACACCTGCACCTCCTGCGCCACCTCGTCCGCCCAAATAATGAGTAGCGTGAGAATTTGAATATGTCTAATGAAATTGATGACAAAGCGGCTGATGCCATATGGACAATGCGATGCAAAACACTGCATGACGCATGGGTTCAGGTTCGTTATCACAAGAAGCGGCAACGGTTTTTCGATTTAATTGACAAGATCACAAAATCAGCAACCGTTCTACTCGGAGCGTCCTTGCTTGGTGAGTGGCTTAAAGATTACCTACCATGGATCGGTGGCATCATTTCGTCACTTGGATTTTTAGCGCTCATTTTTGGCTATGGTGACAGAAAGCAGTCGCACAAAGACTTTGCTGAACAGGCCACAAATCTTGTTGCAGGCATTGAGCTTGTCCCAGCAGGTCAGTTAACGCCAGCCATCGTCGCAGGCTTCAAAGCAGACTATGCCCGTCTTTGTGCAAAAGCCCCACCTCCACTTAAAACGCTGACAATCATTTGTGAGCATGAGCAGTCAACAGCAAGTGGCTATCCTAATCATGTGAAGTTGCCAAGCCTTTACAGAAGAGCGGTGGCAGATTTCAAAAACTAATATTTGCAAAAAGATTTGCAAATTTTTATGCAAATAAAAAGGCCATCGAAAGATGGCCTTTTTGCCTTGAGCGAGAGCCAACTGAATGACACTGCAAAAGGATTGTGGACTCATTCTATATGCGCGATCTTTTTTAAAACGCTTTATTTAGAGTAGATCGCGCGCGCGCGGCACCATGCTGCGTATGACTGAACACACCCTACTCCAACGTTTGCCTCGACTGAGCGGCTGGCTCGTCATCACCATCGCCCTGCTCTTTCTGGTTGGGCTCTTGGCACCCCAACAATTGCCCGTCAGCCTTTACAAGCTCAGTCTTGTATCGCTTGCCGCAGTGGTGGGCTATTGGCTAGATCGAAGTCTCTTCCCATATGCAAGACCAGATCGATTTATGGGTGAATGTTATGACCTAGCCATCGCAGGTCATTTAGCTATAGCCAGCATGATTCGACGCGCAATCATTGTTGGTTGCGCCATGTTGGCGATGGGATTGGGGGCTTGATATGAAGTCACTGACGAATGAACAGATATTGGATCAGATGCCAGCCCAACTGTTCCCAACATATATCAAAGAATTTATCCGGTTTGGCAGAGCCATCGAAGCTTTGTGCAACAGCAAGAAACGCAAGCCGTTGACGGATAAGGAAAAATACGCGTTGATTCAAAAGCACCTCGGACTCGAAAAACGCCGAGATAACACGGTTATTGATCGTCAAACCGGACGATTCACTGACGCACAGCGTTACATAGACCTAATCGACGAAGCCGCCAACGGCATCAAGGATGAGACATAAGATGGGCGCGCCACAGTACATCCTCATTTTTGGTTGTGCCTTGTCTTTGGGCATCGCACTTGCCAAGCATGGCGAGCCCAGAAAAGACTCTCACAACTTTTTCTTTTCGCTCCTCAGCGAATTGGTTTTGTTTTCAATTTTGTTTGCTGGTGGATTTTTCAGCAACGCACATGCTCAACAAGCACCACAGGAATCCAAACGGTGGCGCGCAGATCTAACGCGCGCTGCGCATGCACAGTGGGGCCTTGATGCACCCATCGCAGCATTGGCCGCACAGCTGCATCAAGAGAGCCGCTGGAATAGCAATGCAGTCAGTCGCGTGGGTGCGACTGGCATGGCTCAATTCATGCCAGGTACGGCATCATGGTGGTGTGAGCTCAATGGCACTGCAAAGAAAGATTGCCAACCTACCAATCCCGTGTGGGCAATTCGCGCTTTGGTGGGGTACGACCGCTGGTTGTTTGACCGCATTAAAGCCAGCGATGCACGCAGCCAACATGCCTTCATGCTCTCGGCATACAACGGTGGTCTTGGATGGATTCAGCGCGATCAAAAACTGGCGTCAAGTAAGGGGCTTGATCCGCTGGTGTGGTTCGGGTCGGTCGAACTTGTCAACGCAGGACGCACTGCTGCCAACTGGCAAGAAAACAGGGCCTATCCAAAACGCATCTTGATCGAGTTGCAGCCAATGTACGCAACATGGGGGCCCAGCGTATGAATCGTGAATTCATTGCAATTCTGGCATCAGCGCTGAGCGCCCTTTTGCTTGGGGCAACTTTGGGTTGGTCACTTGGTCGCTACCCACTCAAAGCTGAAATTTCACAGCTCAAGGCTGACCATCAAAAAGAACAAATTGAGGCACTCTCCAGCACGCTTGAGGCTCTGCAAGTTGCCCAAAAAAATGGTGATGACCTCTATCTGATTCTGACAAAAAAGGTTCAGGAAATTGAGGTCTTGAAAAAGGAAAAGCGCAATGCCATCACAAAAGTTACTCACAACAGCACTTGCCTCAATGAGCCTGCTTTGCGGGTGCTCAACAACGCCACAGAAATCAACGTCATTGATTTACCTGAAGCCGCCAATCGAGCTTCTCCAGCCGATGGGGCCATTGCCACCGATACCGACATCGCCATCTGGATCACAGAGGCAGGAGCTCAATATGGGCAATGTCGTGCACGACTCAACGCCTTGATTGCATGGCACACGAATCAACCAACCACAAGAGAAAAAAATGATGATTGAACTATGGCACCTGATTTTGTTGCTGATTGCTTTTTTTGGCGCATGTGGAGCCGTTGGAAAACTCCTGCTTGGGCAAATGCAGCGGCATTTGGATGAGCGCTTTACCTCATTGGAAACGACCCGAGCTGCCCAGCATATTCAACTTTCAGATCGTCTAAATACCTTGGATGAGGCCATCAAGACAGATGCAGGTCAGTGGCAACGGGTAGAGCGTGAATTGCTCAATCTAAAAGCAGATCTTCCATTGCACTATGTTCGCCGTGACGACTATGTGCAAGCAGTCGCAACCATCATGACCAAGCTAGATGCAATCGCAATACGGTTTGAAAACTTGATCCTCAAAGAGGGACGGAATCTATGAAAGAAGAAGAAATGCACCTGGTAGCTCAGCGCGCTCGGCGCGAGACGATGCGCTGGCTGTTGTTGCTGACAATGAATATTGCACGCCCAAGCGATGCAACGATTCGCATGATGCGTGGCGTGATTTCAGCCACCTATCCTGATGTGACAGAAATGGAGGTTCGGCGTGAGCTGGACTACCTAGAAAGTCGTGAATTGATTTCTTTGCGTACCGACCCGCTGGGGCAAGTACGCGCCAAGCTAGAGCGATTTGGCATTGACATGGTTGAGTACACCGTGGATTGCGAACCCGGTATTGCGCGTCCATCTGCTGGAACATAAACATGGGGAGAAAATCCAAACTTTCCCGTTTACCCGCTGAGGTCAAGTCCTACATTGAGGGCAAGATTTCTGAGGGATCGATGACGCTTGATGAGTTGATCTCTGATCTGCGAAATCAATTCCCCGGGCATGAGGTCGCAGGCGACTTACCAAGTCGATCAGCAATGCATCGATATGGTCAAAAACTTGAGCGTCGTTTAACGGCCATCAGGGCCAGCACTGAAGCTGCCAAGATCATTCGCGCCCAAGCTGGTGATGATGAAGATGCTCGCAGCGAGGCTTTGACTGCGCTTGTTCAGACTGAGTTGTTTGACGCGATCATTTCTCTGCAAGAGGCCAATGAAGAAGATATTGATGCAGGCGAAAGAATCAGCATGCTCAGCTCAGCCGCCAAAAATATTGCGACCCTGACGCGCAGCAGCGTCAACCTTAAAAAGTTTCAATCTGAGGTCAAAGAGCGTGCGCAAGCAGCAGCTGCAAACGTGGAAAAAATCGCCAAAAAAGGCGGCTTGTCTGCTGAGACAGTTGATCAGCTTCGTCGTGAAATTCTTGGCATCGCATCATGACAAAAGTTCCGGCCAAAGTACCAAACACAGCACAGGTGAGTGCGCCTGCTGTGTTGATGGGATACCAGCAAAAATGGGTTGCCGATCCATCGCCATTCAAGGTTTTCGAGAAATCTCGACGTACTGGTATCACATGGGCCGAGGCAGCTGATGATGTTTTGATTGCGGCATCCAATCGGAATGTAGGTGGGCAAAACGTTTACTACATCGCCTACAACCAAGACATGACGATTGAGTACGTTCAAGCCGCAGCAATGTGGGCTCGCGTGTACAACTATGCTGCAAGCGAGGTTGAAGATGGTTTTTGGGATGGCGATGATGAAGACAAACACATCAAGACCTTCACCATTCGTTTTCCAGATTCTGGTTTCAGGATCGTTGCACTGACCAGCCGCCCCTCTAACTTGCGCGGTCGTCAAGGCGTCATTGTGATCGATGAGGCCGCTTTCCACGACAAGCTGTCCGAGCTACTCAAAGCAGCAATGGCCATGTTGATTTGGGGCGGCAAGGTGCGCATCATCAGCACGCACGACGGGACTGAAAACCCATTCAATGAATTGATCACCGACATTCGCGCTGAAAAGCGCAGTGGCTCGGTGCATCGGGTCACTTTTCAAGAAGCTGTTGCTGATGGTCTTTATCGTCGCGTTTGTTTGCGCTTGGGCAAAGAGTGGAAACGTGAAGAAGAGCTTGCTTGGATTCAAAGCGTTTACTCTTTCTATGGCGTTGGCGCACAGGAAGAGCTCGATTGCATTCCGTCCAATTCGAGTGGCGCATGGCTATCGCGTGCGCTGATCGAATCTCGCATGTCAAGCGACACGCCTGTATTGCGCTGGGAATGCAAACAAGGTTTTGAGCTGCTGCCTGACCACATCAGAAAAGCAGAGTGTCAGGATTGGCTTCAAGAGCATCTGGCCCCACTACTTGAAGTCTTGCCAGCGGATGCAAAAAGCTTCAATGGCGAAGACTTTGGCCGCTCTGGCGACTTATCGGTGCATGTTCCACTGATCCAAGAAAAAAACTTGGTGCGCCGAATTCCCTTTGTGATTGAGTTGCGCAATGTTCCTTTCAGACAACAAGAGCAAGTTGCTTTTTATCTGATAGACAGGTTGCCAAACTTCATTGGTGGCGCGTTTGACGCACGTGGCAACGGTCAGTTTCTGGCCGAGTTTGCTATGCAGCGTTATGGTCCAAGCCGCATTCAACAAGTGATGTTGACTGAAGGCTGGTACCGAGAGCACATGCCTCCCGTCAAAGCTGCGCTTGAAGATGGAAATTTGGACAAGCTTCCCAAGGATGAAGACTTCTTGGGTGACCTTCGTTTAGTTCAAGTTATCAAGGGTGTGCCACGGATACCTGAGACACGCACCAGTGAAAAAGGTTCATCCGACGGAAGACAAGATATTGCCAAACGACATGGCGATGCAGCTGTTGCCTTGGCCTTGGCTTACTTCGCCAGTCGAGAGATGACCAAAGGGCCTGTGAAGGCTATTACACGGCCACGTTCGCGTTTAAAACGCGTTGGCGGCATCAACTTAATCGGTTACGAACATGTCAATTAAAGCCCTTCTCTCTGACCACGTTGCAACTCGCTCACGCAGCTTGGATTTCACCGCCTTTGGGCTGTTGTTGCCCAACCCTGACCCGATTCTCAAAGCGCAGGGAAGAGACATTGAGGTGTACCGCGATTTGCGCACAGACGCGCTTGTTGGCGGGAGCATTCGTCGCCGTAAAAGCGCTGTGAAGTCGCTTGAGTGGGGCGTTGACCGTGGTCAGGCTGCAAGCCGCACTTCAAAATCCATTCAATCCATCTTGAATGACCTGGACCTTGAGCGAATCATTGGTCAAATTCTTGAGGCGACCCTGTATGGCTATCAGCCCATGGAGGTGATGTGGAAGTATGTTGGCGGCATCCTTGTTCCTGATGATGTGGTGGCTAAACCTCCAGAGTGGTTCTGTTTTGATCCGGAAAACAATCTCAGATTCAAGACTCGTCAAAACCCAATGTTTGGGGAGCTTTTGCCTGAGCGTAAATTTCTCCTGCCACGGCAAGACCCAACCTATAAAAACCCATACGGTTTTCCTGACCTGAGCATGTGTTTTTGGCCGCTTGCCTTTAAAAAAGGTGGTCTGAAATTTTGGCTTTCATTCACAGAGAAATTTGGCAGTGCTTGGCCTGTTGGTAAGTTGCCAAGAGCTGCAACAGATCAGGAACGTACCGAGTTGCTCGATAGCCTTGACGCATTGATGCAAGATGGCTCCGCAGTCATACCTGATGATGGCAGCATTGAGATCAAGGAAATGGCTGGAAAGGCTGCAAGTGCTGACCTGTATGAAAAACTGGTTTTGCATTGCCGCAGTGAAATTTCTATCGCTCTGCTTGGTCAAAACCAAACAACTGAATCATCGGCCAACAAGGCCAGTGCCTCTGCGGGTCTTGAAGTCACCAAGGACTTGCGCGATGGCGATGCGGAGATTGTGGCTGCAACAATCAATCAACTGATTCGATGGATTTGCGAGGCCAATTGGGCATCTTCTGCGCCTCCCGCATTCAGTCTGTGGGATCAGGAATCTCGTGACAAATTGCAGGCCGATCGGGACAAGAGCAACTATGAGGCTGGTGCGCGATTTACAAACGCGTATTGGCAACGCTCATACGGTTACATCGAGGGTGACTTGGCACCTGATACTGCCCAGGTTGCACCAGCTCCTGCGGCAGCACCTGTCAGCTTTGCTGATGCATCGACAGCCGCTGATCCAACAAAATCTCAAACCGATTTGTTGATGGAGGCAACCAAGCCATCACTGGACTCCATGATTGGGTCAATTCAGGCGCTTGTGAATCGTTCTGACTCTTTGTTGCAAGTGCAGCAAGAGCTTGCCAAAGCGTATGCAAGTCTTGACAGCGTGGATCTTGAAAAAATCATGGCTGCTGCATTTGCATTGGCTGAACTCAAGGGCATGGTCGACGCGCAGGCTGGATCTGGTTCATAAAAGGAATTGCTGAAATGCCAAGCAATACCGCAGAGCTCAATGTTGGCTTTGGAACACCATTTGAGCTGCAAATAAATTTTTTGCGCAACAAGCTGCAGTTGCCAACCGACCGATGGGATGACATTCAGCGCAGCGCGCATGACCGTGCGTTCATCGTGGCTGGTGCGGCCAAAGCTGACCTATTGAATGATCTTCATCAGGCAGTCATTCAAGCTGCTGCATCTGGCAAAGGTGAGAGTGAATTTCAAAAATCATTCAAGTCCATCGTCGCCAAGCATGGGTGGTCAGGCTGGACTGGTGAAGGCACACCTGAAGGTGAAGCGTGGCGTGCGCGCATCATCTACCAAACCAACATGTCCACCAGCTATGCAGCTGGTCGCTGGCAGCAAATGACTGAGCCTGATTATTTGAGGCTTCGTCCGTATTGGCGCTATGTCCACAACGACAGCGTGATTCATCCACGGCCACTTCATTTGTCTTGGAATGGTTTGACGCTTCTACATGACCACCCATTTTGGAAGACCCACTTTGCACCCAATGGATGGGGCTGCGAATGTCGGATTATTTCTGTAAGCAAAAAAGATGGGCTAGCCAGTGCGCAGGCAGGCATGGGTTCACCGCCTGAAGGATGGGACCAAATTGACCCAAAAACAGGGGCTCCGGTTGGAATCGATAAAGGCTTTGACTATGCGCCAGGTGCCAGCATCAAAAAATCGTTCTCGGATTTGATCGCCAGCAAGTTGATCAACCTCGATGCGCCTATTGGTGCAGCCATGTGGAAAACGCTTGGCCCAGCTTTGGCGTCCGAGAGGTTGAATTCATGGCACACGCTGGTGGACGGAACTGCTCAGTCCATGCGTGCGACCAGTGCTGCACAGCAGGTTCATACCGTTGAACCTGAGGTCGTTTCCTTGCTGTCCGATCGTGGCGTTACGCTGGACAACGCAGCCATCTGGATGCGTGACACGGAGCTGCTGCATGCCATCCGTGACAGCAAAACAGATCGTGGAACAGCACTGTCCACGGATTTTTGGCGCGAGCTGCCAACGAGGATGGACAAAGCAGCGGTCTACATTGACACGGTCAATAACAATTTGATCTATGCACTGCCCATTGATGGCAAATCGGCCAAGGTCGTGGTGCGGGTCAATTTTGGAGAAAAGGTTCAGCTCGAAGGGTTTAGAGATCGCGTGGTCTCGAATTTCGTTAGAACCGGAAGCGTGGTCAATGAAGTCGACCTGAACAGCGGATCGCAATATGTGCTGCTGTTCAAAAAATGAAGTTGGTGGGTGGTGCCGGACTCGAACCGGATAATGACGGCATTGCCCCCAACCATTCCACTTGGAAACTACCACCCATCAGGGGAGAATTATGGCGACATTTGATATCAAAGTCGATAGCAAAGAGGTTCAGGAAAAGCTCGCCAAACTGATTGATCGCACCCAGCATCCAAAAAAGTTTCTAGAAGGATTGGGCGATGACATCATTGAACGCACCAAGAGGCGATTTGTCATTAGCACAGGGCCAGATGGCGTTGCTTGGAAACCTAACTCACCAGCCACCCTTCGTGCCTTTGCTCATGGTTTGGCCAAGATGGGCTCATACAGGACAAAAAGCGGAGCGTTGAATGCGAAGGGTCAGCAACGACTTAGTTCCAAGAAACCCTTGATCGTCAGGGGGGAGTTGAATCGGCAGTTTGACCGATCCGTGATATCAGATGCCCTTGCCGTGAAGGCAAATACGGCTTATGCAAGCCCCAACCAGTTTGGAGCAAAAACTGGCAGAGGCAATAAGGTGACGCTTGAAGCTCGGCCTTTTATGCCAATCAAGCCTGACGGTACACTTTACCCACAGGAAGAGCATCTGATCATTCAGGCGCTCAACGACTATTTGATGGACGGTCTTTGAGCTGATTTATGCCTCAATCTGTTGAAAAAACCTCGCGGCCAATTTTTTTCGCTCCACGAAAGTTATTTTTAATTCTTGTCCTGTTATTTCCAGCTCAGTCCCAATAAATCCTGATTTATCTCGCTGGATTCAATTAAATATCTCACTCCCTCTCAACATCCACCACGGCGTCGTCCACCAGTCCACCGATGGCAATGGCCAGCCCCCCCAGCGTCATGGTGTTGATCGACAGGCCGAAATACTTGAAGACCAGTGCCGTGATGAAAATCGACACCGGGATGGCGGTGAGCGCGATGATGGTGGGGCGCACCGTCCCTAGGAAGAAGAAAAGGATCGCTGCTACAAACACCGACGC
>JACCEA010244491.1_pt1 | contig 18214 bp, 16 predicted proteins | sample 7449851 | NCBI WGS metagenome assembly JACCEA01 (sample SAMN15323453, study PRJNA562643) | freshwater metagenome | isolation source: river surface water | place: USA:Blue River Watershed | collected 2017-08-18
AAGCCATAGCTTTATCTATCATGTTTGCATCTTTAACAGTAACAGTCATTTTCAAAGTTACTGAAACAAATTTACCAGCTTGCTTCGGTGCCTCTTCCATCAGTCCTTCGGCATTATCTTCGTAACCAATTACAATCACATCAGCATCTGCACATAAATGTAAATACCATAACATATGGCATACAGAAATAGAAGAGAGAAATAAATCTTCTGGATTGTGTTTTGTGTAATCGCCTCGAAATGCTGCATCAGAAGAGCCTTCAATGGTAATCTTATTTGCAATTTTTATGATATGTGATCTATCGTATTTAGTATAATGATCTGTACCTGTACCCTTGTTGCCTGTCCAGATAACTTGAGTTACGTATTTATGCTGATTCATTTTATACTTCTTTTTTCAAAAAATCTTCATACGCCATCTCAATACCCTCAGCTAATTCAATTTTATGTTTCCAGCCTAATGAATGTAGTTTACTTACATCCATTAATTTTCTAGGCGTTCCATCTGGTTTAGAAGTATTGAAAGATAGCTCACCTTCGAAACCGACTATTTTCTTTACTAATAATGCTAGATCTTTTATACTAATATCGTGACCAACACCAATGTTAATGAATTGCTGTTCGTCATAATTTTGCATTAAGAAAAAACAAGCATCAGCTAAATCATCAGAAAATAAAAACTCTCTTAATGGTGAGCCTGTACCCCAAATTTCTACTTCTGCTTTACCTTCTACTTTTGCTTCGTGGAATTTTCTGATCAAAGCTGGTAATACGTGTGAATTCTGCGGATGGTAGTTATCATTATAGCCGTACAAATTCGTAGGCATTACTGATATGAAATTACAACCGTATTGAGCACGATATGATTCACACATTTTAATACCTGCAATTTTTGCAATTGCATATGGCTCATTGGTTGGCTCTAAAACACCAGTTAATAAATAATCTTCTTTTAATGGTTGCTCAGCTAATTTCGGATAAATGCATGATGAACCTAAGAACATTAATTTCTTTACTCCATTTACATATGAATAATGAATTACATTATTTTGTAATTGTAAATTATCATATAAGAATTCTGCTCTATATGTATTGTTAGCTACAATACCTCCAACTTTTGCTGCTGCTAAAAAAACATACTCTGGCTTCTCGTTTGCGAAAAATTCAGATACTGCCAATTGGTTTCGTAAATCTAATTCTTTTGATGTACGAGTAATTATATTTTGAAAACCTTCTGCCTCTAATTTTCTAACTATTGCCGACCCTACCATACCTCTATGTCCGGCTACATAAATTTTTGAATCTTTTTGCATTACTTAATCTCTGCTTTTTTTCTAAATACTGTTCCGCCCATCATCAATAAACATGTTACTATAATTATCATAAATATCGATGGCTCTTCAAAGCCAAAAATACGTTTCTCAGTCGGAATACTATAAAATAATAATACAGTAATTAATCCTTTGGGGCCTATAAATAATGCTGGGAACACTAGTTTTTTATCACTCAAGCGCAAAACTAGCCATCTTATGATGAATAATACAGCTGTTAGTTCAAATGTTATCAGCCATAAATTCGAATCATTTAATTGACTTAAAACTAATGAAAAGCCAAAAAGTAAAAAGAAAAATGTTCTGATTAAAAAGGCTGACTCAGCAGTTATGCTTTTCAATAAATCTAATTCTTTATCAAATTTGTCTTCTTTCAACCATTTCTGAATCCATTCGAAATTCAATAGCTTATAATTATTTAAAAGTAAACCAAAGAACATGATCAGTAATAAGGAAGGCAGATGCAAGCCCTTAACTAATGCATATAACAGAAATAAAACTGCGAAGGTGAATATGAATTTAAGGTGAAGTTTTACATAATGTAAGAACACAAATAAAAGTATAGAGCTTAGTACAGAAATTACAATTATTAGTAATGTATCGAAACTGAATTTGAAAAATGAACCTACACTACCTGCATCATCCATCAATGCAAAATTGAAAACCATAATACCAACGATATCTGAAAAGGATGATTCGTAAACTATAAATTCTCTAGATTTTCTTTCAAAGTTAGCAGCAGAAGGTATGGCGACAGCGCTGCTAATAACAGCAAGTGGTATGGCATTGATCCATGCTATCTTCCATGAACATCCGAAGTAATATTGAAGTATAAAGGCAATAGCAATTGATGCTAAAATCAAAAAGCTACTCGAAGAAATTAAGCTAGTTTTAATTAAAGGGAGTTTCGACTTACTTAATTCTAGATCTAATGAACCTTCTAATACTATTAAAATAAGTCCGACTGTACCAAATAACTCCAACAATGGTTTTACATCATATGCTGGCATACCCAAGGCATCCCAAAATATTTTTATTATAACACCACTACTTAAAAGAAATATTACTGAGGGGATTTTAATCCATTTTGCTAGTATATCGAATAGGTACGATATAATAATTAAGGCACTAATGGTTATTAAGATCTGTTGTGTCATAAAAAACAAGATAAAATTTTTAATCTTTGCATCAAATTTAATAATGTGGGTAAAGATAAATTAAAGCGATTTGCTGAATTAGAGACTTTCAGTAATGTTTTTCAGTTAACAGATATTAATAAAGGCAAATGGAATTCAACGTTTTTCAAAAACGAAAATCCATTGGTACTTGAATTGGGCTGTGGTAGGGGAGAGTATACAGTGAATCTTGCGAAGACATTTACTGATAAGAATTTTATTGGAGTTGACATAAAAGGTGCAAGAATTTGGAGAGGTGCCAAAACGGGCATCGAAGAGAATATTAACAACATGGCATTTTTAAGAGTAGAAATTGAATTGATCAATAACTACTTTGATGCGAATGAAGTGGACGAAATATGGATTACCTTCCCTGATCCTCAACCACAAATTTCAAGAGAGAAAAAGCGTTTAACACATGATCGTTTTTTAGATAATTATAAACAGATTTTAAAAGCAGATGGCATTGTTCATTTGAAAACTGATAATGATGGTTTGTATGAATATACTTTAGAGAGATTAGCAGCAAGAGGTAATAAAGTTATTAAGCATACCAATGATTTGTATAAGCAAGATTGGTTAGATGAAGTATTATCTATTCAAACTACTTATGAAAAAAAATACAGAGCAGTAGGTAAAAATATTAATTACATTCAATTTCAATTGTAATGAAAGCCGACGAATCATTCTTCGAAAAAGTGTATGACATGGTCAGAAAGATACCATACGGACGAGTAAGTTCATATGGCGAAATCGCTGAAGCTATTGGTATGAAAGGCTCTTCGAGAATGGTTGGCTGGGCTATGAATGCATCGCATTCGCAAACAATACCTGTGCCTGCGCACAGAGTAGTGAATAGAAACGGCATGTTAACAGGTAAACATCATTTTGCAAGTCCGACTTTAATGCAAGAACTTTTACAATCAGAAGGTATTGAAGTCAATGATGATAAAGTAGTAAACTTTAAAGAATTATTTTTTTCTTTTAAAGCAGCTCAATAAATGATCATTCACCATGCCTGTTGCTTGCATGTGTGCATAGCAAATGGTGCTGCCAAAAAATTTAAATCCGCGTTTCTTTAAATCTTTCGATATCGCATCTGATATTTCATTTCTTGCAGGTAATTCTGACAATGATTTAAAATGATTGATGATTGGCTTTTTATTAGGCATAAAGCTGTATAAATAATCATTGAAACTACCGTACTCTTTTTGAATAGCCATAAATATTTGAGCATTCGTAATAGTCGATTTTATTTTTAATCTATTGCGGATGATACCTTCATTCAACATTAGCTCTTCGACTTTTGCATCATCAAATTTTGCAACTTTTTTCACATCGAAATTGGCGAATGCTTTCTTATAAGCCTCACGCTTTTTTAATACGGTAATCCAGCTAAGTCCGGCTTGCGCACTCTCTAACACCACAAACTCAAATAGCACTTTATCGTCATGTGTGGTTACACCCCATTCTTCATCATGGTATTTTTCGTAGAGCTCATTGCCTACGCACCATCCGCATCTAACTTTTTGCATATTATTCTGCATTTAATTCATCCCAGTATTCTACTGCTCTTCTAAAATGCGGAATTACAATTGAACCACCTACTAAGTTGGCAATCATAAATATCTCCCACATCTCGGCATTGCTTACACCTTCGTCTTTGCATTTGCCTAAGTGATATTTAATGCAATCATCACAACGTAATACCATTGAAGCCACTAAGCCTAGCATTTCTTTTGTTTTTACATCTAATGCACCTGCGGCATAGGAGGTAGTATCTAAACTAAAAAATCTGTTAATGTTAAGGTTTTTCTCTTCTAAAATGCGTTCGTTCATTTTAGATCTGTATGAATTAAACTCGTCTATTAGCTTTCCCATGCTTATTTGATTTTTATTTCTTTAAATATCATCATTATCTTTTATTTATTCAATCGTCAAAGCTTATATTTATATCTTTGAACAAAGCAGATCAATGAGTAATAAATTATTTTTATTAGACGGAATGGCGCTGATTTACAGAGCTCATTTCGCATTAAGCAAATCTCCGAGATTTACCACAGCTGGCTTAAATACTTCAGCGGTATTCGGATTTGCGAATACACTATTAGAAGTTTTAAAGAAAGAGAACCCAAGTCATATAGCAGTTGTTTTTGATACACAAGCACCTACCGATCGACATGTTGAGTTTACAGATTATAAAGCTAACAGAGAGGCAATGCCAGAAGATTTATCGGCTGCCTTACCGTATGTATTCAAATTAATTGAAGGGTTCAATATTCCAGTGATTACGAGCGATGGATTTGAAGCAGATGATATCATAGGCACTTTAGCCAAGAAAGCAGAGAAAGAAGGCTTTCAAGTATACTGCATGACACCCGATAAAGATTTTGCACAATTAGTTTCTGAAAATATTTTTATTTACAAGCCTGCAAGAATGGGTAATGAGGCTGAAATATTAGGCGTGCCAGAAGTACTTTCGAAATGGGAAATTGAAAGGGTTGATCAGGTGATAGATATTTTAGGCTTGTGGGGAGATGCAGTAGATAATATACCAGGCATACCAGGTATTGGTGAGAAGACAGCAAAAGATTTAATTAAGAGATATGGCAGTATGGAAAACATCATTGCCAATAGTCATGAATTAAAAGGTAAGCAAAAAGAGAACGTTGAAAATTTTGCAGAGCAAGGCTTGTTATCAAAAAGATTAGCAACTATATTATTAGATGCACCAGTAGAATTTAATGCTGAAGAATTTAAATTAATTGAACCTAGCAAAGAGTTGCTAGAGCCTTTATTCGCAGAATTAGAATTTAGAACTTTAGGCAAAAGAGTTTTTGGTGAACAATTTACTATTGCGGAGGCTTCACAAAAAGCTACGGCGCAAATGGATTTATTCGGACAAGTATTGCCATCAAAAAGAGAAGCATTGCCCGATGATTCAGATGATGAGTCGCCAAGAATTTATTTAACTATAAATGAAGTAGAGCACAACTATCATCTAATTAATGATGAAGATGGATATAGAAAATTAGCTCAACAATTAGCTCAACTTGATTCATTTTGTTTCGACACCGAAACAACTTCAACAGATGCGAATAATGCTGAATTAGTCGGACTTTCATTTGCGTTTAAAAAAGCAGAAGCTTATTACATACCAGTACCCGATGGTAGAGAAAATGCAATTCATATTTTATCTTTTTTTAAAGAAGTTTTAGAGAATGATAAAATTGAGAAAGTCGGACAAAATATTAAATACGACATTTTGGTGTTATGGTGGTACGGCATAAATGTGAAAGGGAAATTATTCGATACTATGCTTGCTCAATACATTGTTGATGCAGATGCGAGAAATAATATGGATATAATGGCGAATGCCTATTTAAATTATTCTCCGATTTCTATCACTACCTTAATTGGTGCGAAAGGCAAAAATCAAGGTAATATGCGCGATGTTGAAGTAGAGAAGGTGGTAGACTATGCTGCAGAAGATGCTGATATAACACTTCAATTAAAAACGGTGCTTGATCAATTATTAGATGAGAACGCAGGTAGAAATTTATTTGAAGAAGTTGAAACACCCTTGGTATATGTCTTAGCTGATATGGAGAGAACAGGTGTTAAAATAGATCAGCCAACATTACAAGTATTCTCTAAAGATTTAGAAGTAGATATAAAAAATCTTGAAGAAAAAATTTACGAGCTAGCAGGAGTTAAATTTAATATTGCTTCACCTAAACAGTTAGGAGAAGTTTTATTTGATAAATTACAATTAGACCCTAAAGCTAAAAAAACAAAGACCGGACAATATCAAACAGGTGAAGATGTATTAACTGCACTTTCACATAAAAGTCCGATCGTTCAATTCATTCTTGACTTCAGATCATTACAAAAATTAAAATCAACGTATGTTGATGCATTACCTGAAATGATTAATCATAAAACAGGTAGAGTGCATACATCATACAATCAAGCAGTAGCATCAACTGGTAGATTAAGTTCTAACAATCCGAATTTACAGAACATACCTATCAAAACAGAGAGAGGAAGAGAAGTAAGAAAAGCATTTATTCCAAAAGATGACGAGCATGTGATTTTATCGGCCGATTATTCGCAAATAGAATTGAGAATAATTGCAGAGATGTCGAATGAAAAAAATATGCTTGAGGCATTTAAAAATGGAATTGATATTCACACGGCTACTGCTGCGAAAGTTTATGGTTTACATTTAGATGAAGTAACAAGTACACATAGACGAAATGCAAAAGCTGTAAACTTTGGTATCATCTATGGGCAGTCGGCATTTGGTTTATCACAAAATTTAGGCATACCAAGAAAAGAGGCACAAGAAATTATTGAAAATTATTTCAGTCAATATCCGGGTATAAAAAAATACATGTCTGACACAATAGAGTTTGCCAGAGAAAACGGATATGTAGAAACCATCATGAAGCGTAGAAGATATTTGCGAGACATCAATTCAGCGAATGCTACAGTTCGAGGTTTTGCAGAACGAAATGCTATTAATGCTCCTATTCAAGGATCAGCGGCTGATATGATTAAATATGCAATGATTAATATTTTCAATGAAATCAATGCAAGGAAATTAAAATCAAAAATGACGATGCAAGTGCATGACGAATTGGTGTTCGAAGTTCACAAGTCAGAGGTTGAAGAGATGAAAGCATTAGTACGTGAAAAAATGCAAAATGCAATTAAATTAAATGTACCAATACTTGTAGAAGTAGGTGTTGGCAATAATTGGTTAGAAGCTCATTAAAATTAATCATATGGAAATAGATATATTAAGATACCCTGTTGGTAAAGTAACAAGGCCAGAAAGCTATACTGAAGAGTATAGAGCAAATGCAATTAAAACGATTGAAGAATTGCCAGCAAAGTTAAAAGCTGCTGTAGCTAATATTGATAAGTCTAAATTGACTGCTCGTTATAGACCTGATGGTTGGAGTGTTCAACAAGTTATTCATCATTTAGCTGATTCGCATATCAATAGTTTCACTCGATTCAAATTAGCGTTAACAGAAGATGCACCAACTATAAAACCATACGAAGAAAAGTTATGGGCAGAAATGACAGATGCTAATGATCAAAACATTGAAGATTCAATAATGATTATTACAGGTGTTCATGCACGTTGGGTGAGATTATTGAAATCAATGAATACAGCTGACTGGGATAAAGTTTTCTTACATCCTGAAGGAAATAGATCAATAAGTTTAAATTTTGCATTAACCATTTATGATTGGCATTGCCGTCATCATTTGCAACATATCATCAATGCGATTAACAAGGGATATTAATGATAGGTACAGATATTTCTTTTGCTAAAAAATTATTTTTAAGATCTGATGTAGTAGCTATACCTACTGAAACAGTTTATGGTTTAGCGGCAAATGCATTTGATACTAGAGCTGTTTTGAAAATATATGAGGTGAAAAACAGGCCTCAATTCAATCCGCTCATCATACACAGCAATAGCATTGAACGTTTCGAATCATGGGGCATTCAAATGTCAGATCGATTATTAAAACTTGCACATAAATTTTCACCTGGTCCATTAACATATGTTGTTAAGAAATCAGATATGATACCCGATATTATTACTGCGGGTAATGATACTGTTGCTATAAGAATACCAAATCATGAAATGACTTTAGAGTTATTGAGGCAATTAGATTTTCCATTAGCAGCACCGAGTGCTAACCCATCTGAATATGTAAGTCCGACAACCGCCCAACATGTCGAAGACCAACTTTCAAAAAAAATAAAATATGTGTTAGATGGTGGACCTTGTGCCATCGGATTAGAATCAACCATTGTAGATTTAAGCAGAGATAAAGTTCGATTATTAAGATTAGGTGCGATAAGTAAAGAGCAAATTGAAGAATGCTTGAATGAGAAAATAGAAGATTTATTGGTATCAGATAATATTTTAGCGCCTGGTATGATGAAGAGACATTATGCTACTTCACATAAAATTGTTTTTGAAGAGTTTGTGGAATTACCGACTGTAACTAAAAAAACTAGAGCAATAAGATTTAACAAATACTCTCCACTATTACCAGAGAGTCAACAAATACTTTTATCAAAAGATTCAAACTTGTATGAGGCAGCATCAAAATTATTTGCTGTATTAAGAGAGCTTGATAAAATGGATCTAGATTTTATTATTGCTGAGAAATTCCCTAATGAAACTATTGGTAGAGCAATCAATGATCGATTAAACAGAGCCGCAAGTAACGATTAATTACATACCTAAAATCTCTTTTAATTTTTGATAACCAGTTTTACTTACTGGCAATTGAATACCTGTGCTAAGAACAGCTAAGTGTGATTCTTTATCATATGCATCAATTCTTGTAACCATTGAAACATTGACAATATATGAACGATGTATTCTAATAAAATCGCTAGCAGATAATTGTTGTTCAAAATAGCTCATGGTTTTATTTTTATTATAGCTACCATCTGCAGCTACAATTTTTACATTATCACCGTTTGCTTCAATATATTGTAATTCGGATGTTGGTATGATTTTAATTTTACCATCTGTTTTCACAACAATTCTATTTTGAGTATTACTCTGTGTTTGTAATGGTGTATCGGTATTAATTTTTGATATGCTATTACTCGAAAATTTTTGAACTGCCTTATTAAATCTTTCTTTAGTAAATGGTTTTAACAAGTAATCAATTGCATTTGATTCGAATGCTTTGATTGCGTATTCATCAAATGCTGTTGTAAAAATTATGGCAGGCGGATTGTCAATTAACTCTAATAATTCAAAGCCATTTATTTTAGGCATTTGAACATCCAAAAATATTAAATCAGGATTGTGTTGCTGAATAGCTTTCATGCCTTCAAAGCCATCAGAACATTCAGCAATAATTTGTATGTCTGTAAAGTCTTTTAAATATTCAACTACAATTGAACGAGCTAATGGCTCATCATCAATAATTATGCAAGTGCTCATTGTGGAATACAAAGTTTAGTTATAAAAATACCGTCTTCTTCAAAAGTTTGTAACAGGTCAGTTCTTGAATACAATAAATACAATCTACGTTTTATAGAATTTAGTCCGAAGCCTGTACCCTTATCATTCGCGCTTCTAGTTTCTTTATCAAATGGGTTTCGAACTGAAATGCAAAGTTGATCTTTTTCTTTATGTACATCTATCTGAATCAATACATCTCCGGTTATATCATAAAGTCCGAACTTTATCGCATTCTCTACAATCGGCTGTAATAACATTGCAGGCACTTCTGCTTCAAGTGACTCATCTCTATTGACTACTGTTTGTAATCTGTGCCCGAAGCGCACCTTCTCAATCGATAAATACAATTCTAATTGTTCTAATTCTTCTTCTATACTTATTTTTTTATTCTCTTCTTGTTTTAAAGTACTACGCAAGAAATCTGAAAGTTGATGAATCATAGTTCTTGCTAAATCTGGCTTTACTACAATTAATGCAGAAATAGAATTTAAACTATTAAATAAAAAGTGTGGTTGTAATTTTTGACGCAAGCTTAAGAGCTCAGCTTCTTTTGCTAAATCTTCTAATGTTTGTCTGCGTTTATCTTGTTCTTTTTGTTCTTCTATGCCATACCAAAACCAACTAATACCTAACGATGCAATATTGATCATTAGTCCGAATATGATTCGTATGGGCGTTGATTGATTAACAAAATTCAAATAGTTTATTTCATTTTTATTGAAAAAACTAACAGCATACTTACTAGCATATGCCCATAATATACTTATGATTACTACGGTCGATAAGCTTGTCCAGAGTGATTTATTTACTGGCTTATAAAAGAATAAAATCAAACTTATAAAAACCGCACATGCAGCAAGCAATGAATTGTAAATAAAACTATCCCATATAGAAATTACCCAAGAGAATTTAAATACATCATGCATGATCCAGAAATGCGTGATGCACCAGCATACAAACAGTAAGCTGAATATTAAATTAAATTTCGTGTATGAGAAAAGAGTCTTTGCCAATTTTAGAATGATCTTATATCAACACCACCAAAAATATTTACACCTTCAATTATTAAAATTTTATCAGATGCAGATAAGTTTATTTGATTTCTTTTATCATCGAAGCCACCGAACACACTTACCATTTCAGTCTTTATTTGCCAGTTGGCTGGTACTATTATTTTTGTGCCTCCTAAAACTGAAACAACTTCTAGTTTTATGGTTCCTTCAAAATCAGCGTTAATAAGGTTTACTTCGTTGCCACCAAAAACTGATACTATTTCGCCACCCTTGAAATTTTTAGAGACTACAATTTTTTTGTTGCCTGCAAAAACTGCAACAAGAGAAAGCTTATCTTCATTGGTACTAGATTCTGTGATTTCACCTGTTAATTCGTCATAAACGTGAACTTTCTTGTTGTTTTTAACAAGGAATTTAATTCCATAATAAATCATTACTGCAGGTATGATTAGTGAAAAGGCTCTAATGTCTTTACCTGTTATATCATCTATTATAAAAATAAATCCAATCGCAGTAATGATAAACCACGACCAGTCTTTGAATTTACTCGCTATACCAGAATAAAGTCCGACACCAATTATCAACATTGGCCAACTTATTACCCAATCTGGCATTGGTAACTCAAATGTATTTGCTAAGAAAAGCAAGCCGATGATTATTAGTAATACACCGAACCATTGCTTATTATTTTTTTTATTTATCGATTTAGACATCTTCTATATATTTATTACACTAAAGTACCTTCAATTTAAAACCTCTACAAACCCTTTGCGTTATTAATATATAAAAAACCGACGAATGTGGGTTTTTTGTCGTTAAATTTATCAGATTTCGTAAATTGCACCATGTTTCAATATCTATTAGCAGCATTACTTTTGATTTGGGCTTCATACTTCTTGTATAGAACCATCAGAAAGCAGTTTAGTGCAAATTCTAATTGTGCTTCTGGCTGTGGTTCTTGTAGTGTTGCATCAGAAATGAACAAATTAGATAATCTAAAATCTTAATGAAAGCTGAGTTAATTACAAGTTTACAAAACCCTAAAATCAAAAATCTTGTAAAGCTTTCAGAAAAATCATCTGAGCGAAGATCTCAAAATTTAATTATTGTCGAAGGACTAAGAGAAATACAAATAGCTATAGAGGCGGGTTTCGTGATTGAGCAATTATATTTTTGTGAAGCATTAGGAGCTGAGCAAAATTTACTAAGTGCAAAAAGTTATTTTGAAATCAGCAAAGAGGTCTTTTCAAAGATTGCATATAGAGAAGGTTCTGATGGATACATCGCAGTATTTGAACCTAAATATTATTCGCTACAAAATTTAAAATTACCTGAACATCCGTTTATAATAATTTTAGAATCAGTAGAGAAACCAGGAAACTTAGGTGCGATATTACGTACAGCAGATGCCGCTAATATAGATGCATTAATAGTCTGCGACCCTAAGACTGACATCTACAATCCGAACGCAATTCGATCAAGTGTAGGATGTGTTTTTAGTGTGCCAATTGTTACTGGTACTAATCAAGAAGTTTTAGATTGGTTAAAAAGCAAGAGCATTAATTCATATGCTGCAGCACTTACAGCAACTAAAGAATATACAGATGTGAATTTTACTGAAGCAAGCGCAATCGTAATGGGTACAGAGGCTACAGGCCTTACATCATTTTGGTTGAACAATGCTGACGCACAAATAAAAATACCAATGCTTGGTAAAATTGATTCATTGAATGTTTCTACTTCAACTGCGATTTTAACTTTTGAAGCATTGCGACAAAGAAGAAAAAATTAATTCTTTTCTATAAGTACAGTTGCATATGCAACAACACCTTCTTCTCTACCAATAAATCCCATTTGTTCGTTCGTAGTTGCTTTGATAGAAATATCATCTTCATCTATAGCCATTGCTTCGGCCAAGATTTTTTTCATTGCAGGTATATGCGGATTTATTTTTGGAGCTTCTAAGCAGATCATGCAATCAATATTACCTATTGAATAGTTTTTTTCTGCTAACATCCGAATAACTTCTTTTAATAAAATTACACTTGAGATGCCTCTCCAACGCTCGTCTTTATTAGAGAAATGAAAACCTATATCTCGCATATTTGCCGCACCTAATAATGCATCGCAAATTGCATGTATTAAAACATCTGCATCTGAATGACCGAATGCTCCTTTATGATGCTCTAGTTTTACACCTCCCATATAAAACGGATGTCCATCTTTTAACTGATGGACATCGAAACCAAAACCTACTCTGATTTTCATATTATTTATTTTGTTCTTCAGAACTCTCGAAGTTGAAAGTTAAGGAGAATCTTAAAGTGTTTTCTAATGGGTTTCTTTGAGTGGTTGGTACTAAGTATGATAAATCTAAAGCAAAGATGTTATACTTTATACCTGCACCGAAAGTGAAGTATTGTCTATTACCTTTAGTCGGATGTTCATAGAAATAACCGCCTCTGATAGCAAATTGATTGTCATACCAATACTCTAATCCGCCTGAATAGTAAATCTCTCTGAACTCTTCTTTCATGCCTAGTGGAGCATCGTTGAAAGATTGGAAAATACCTGCAGGAACTGATACGTTAGGATTTTTACCTTCTAAAATTATTGCTTCTCCATCAGCACCATATTGAATAGTACCTGCGCTATCTCTTTGGTAAATCGGATTAGTAGGTACTAATAATTTATTAGCATCTACATATAAAGTAAGGGTATTGAAATTATCTAGTTTCATGGTACCAGCAGCACCCAATCTAAGGTTAGTAGGTATGAAGTATCTATCAGAATTATTGGTATAATTCATTTTAGCGCCAATGTTAGATACGTTTGCACCGAATGCTAATGTTGTTTTTTTACCATTGATTTTCACATCAGGTACTCTATAGTACGTAGAAATATCTACTGCTACAGATCTACCTGCTTGAACAGCTTGACCTGTTTGTGCTAATTGACCTTGCGCTAAATCTGAGTTGATAAATCTGAAGGCAGTACCAAGAGATAAATTGTCAGAAAGTTTTCTGTTGTATGAAAAGTCGATGGCAAGTTCATTCGGATTTCCAGTACCTGTTACGTTACCAGAATTATCTGTAAAAGTTATATCTCCTAACGAGAAATATCTCATACTAAAACCAAATACTTGTTTATCGTCGAATTTATAGTAACCAGATAAATATGCTAGGTTAATGTCAGGTACTAATTGTTGTAACCATGGAGTGTATGAAATACCTAAAGCATATTTTCTATCTGCGAAAGCAAATTTAGAAGAGTTCCAATGATTTGAATTGACATCTGCTGGGGTTGCAACACCACCATCACCCATTGCACCAGCACGAGAATCAGGACCAATCAGTAAGAAAGGCACTGCTGTTGTAATTGCATTTACTGTATTATCTCTACCATTTAACTGTTGAGTTGATATTTGTGCTATTGCATTCGTGCTCAAAGCGATGGTGCTTGTTAAAATTATTCCTAAACCTAATCCCAGTTTCATTATCTATTTATTAATTTTCAATCTATTGTGTTAATTGCAAAGCCTTCAAATATAGAAAAATATTAAAAGCTCTTATTTAAGTATTACTAGTTTTTCGTATTTATCACTAATGCTGCCATCAGAAGCCTTTACCTTTAATCTATATACATAGACACCTCGAGCAAGCTTATCCCCGTATTCATCTCTTGCATCCCACATAATATCTGATACCCTAGAACCACTTAAGAATATGTCTTTATTGATAGTTTTAACTAGTTTACCAGAAACGGTGAATATTTGTACCATAGCTTGTAAGTCGTCACCCGGCCTATTGTGTTCAAATTGGAAGCCCGTTGAAGTTGTAAATGGGTTAGGGTAATTGAAAACTTTATCAATTGAAAACTTACTAGATTCTAATACAGTAAACTCAGTGCTCACTTCCGAAGAATTATTCACAACATCCCATGCTTTTACAGTTAATTTATAATTGCCAGGACTTAATTTGTTGAAGGCATATTTTATTTCACCTTCTTGATATGAATCGAGCGTTGCTTCATAAAATTCGTTCAATTCAAATTTTTCTGTTTTTGTGCCATTACTTAAAGTCGCAGTAATATTGTGCCCGATTCCATTACCAACAGTGTTAATACCATTTGCATCTTTTACTTTCACAATTAATACAGGGTTTTCACCAGTGATGCCTTTGTTTGCATAGTTTTCGTTGTTTAAGAATAATTGCATCTCTGGACCTACATTATCTGCAATAACGTTGTCACTACTACCACCAACATAAATACTATCATAAGCTCCACTTGCATCACTATTGCCAAGTTGTGCATAGTAACTTAATCTGCCAAAACCAATCGTGTAACTTATATCTTTTGGCACAACGAATGTGAAGCTAAATTTTCCATTAACTACACTTGCTTTGCCTTTGTATATAATATTTTTTTGTACATCGTATTCTTCTACTCTGCTTCTTGTTCCGTCTTGTCCTAATGTTTTCTGAGTAGTTTTTTTATCATATACAGTTGGGTATATGACTCCGTTTTGGTTTGTTAATACATTACCATTATCATCAGTAACTGAGCCTTTAATCGTGATTGTTTTCAAGGCTTTTACAGTGTCAGCATTTGATGATGATACAGGTACATCATTTATACTTTCAGTGATTACTTTATACTTTGGCGTTGCAAATGGTAATGAAGGATCACCTAATAAGGTAAAGTTTCTTTGGTTAATTGATAAGCCAACACTGTTGAAGTTTTTACTTGCTTTGAAAATATCTCCCAAGGTATTATTGCTACCCACATTCGAACTATCAAATAATGAAACTAAGAATGCACGATTGATACTTTCGTTCTCATTTGCGTAAACAATTCTTGTTGTTGTGAACAATGCTATCGCTCCACCATTTGCTTGTAGCAAGGCAGATTCGCCAGCTGATTGAAATGCCGGATCATCCCATCTGCTAAATGAACAAGTAGCTGTCATCAACACAGGCATGTTATTAAATCCTTTCCAAGTTTTTATATCATCGAAAGTTAATATCTTCTCATGCCCTAATCCATTCTCGCCACCATGACCTATATAGTTTATTACTAAAGCACCTGTGTTTGCGCGTTGATTAAACGCTGCGTTTACCTCAGGATATCTATTACCAGCTGGTGTACTTATTTGCTGATATGAATCCATGTAGACCTTATCAATATTTATATTTTTAGTTCTTGATGTAATAGTTCTATAGTGATTTTCTGCATGGTCTAAATGCAAATTATTGTCTTCATCATCGGCAATTAAAACATATTTATTTCTCCAATCACCAAATGTTTTTGAGTTGCTATAATTAATGATTTTATCAACCATCTGACTTGCTTGTAAAGAATTCTGAATAGGAATTCTACCAACTGCTACATCTAATGCAACACTACCATATGTTGGGTTCGACGACTCCCAATTACCTTCTACATCATCTAACAATCCGAAGAAATCATCAGAAACATATGAGCCAAAAGGTGAAAATGAATTTCTACTTTCATAAGTAATTACATAATTAGTGTTTGAGTTTACTACACCAATATTGTCGTATGAACCATCGCCAAACATTAACAAATATTTAGGCATGTTATTTTCATTTGAACCCGCTCTGTCGTAAAACATTTTTACGAAATCTCTTATCGCACTTGCATCTGCAGCGCCAGAACTAAATTCATTGTAAATTTTATCTGCAGTTATTACTAATGTTCTTAAATTATTATTTGTTCTTCTATATTCAGCTAATCTCTCTGCTTGTGAATAAAAATCGGGGTGTGTAACAATAATAAAATCATAAAAACCTAAGGCATGTAAATTTTGATTTTCAATTCTGCCAATTAGTCTAGGTGATTTTATTTGATTGATTTTAAATGCACAAAATTCTTTTAATACACTGGTCTCTGTAGTAAAAGTTAAAGTGTTACCAGATGTATTTGCTAAAATTCTAACCGGATTTATTTTGTCTGTAACATCCCAAATAAAAGTATTATTGACATCATCTGTCTCTACATTAAATTGACTGATGTTATTAAGTCCGACACTCTCAATACTTCTAAAGCTTGTTTCATTGCCTAACAATTTCAATTTTCTCGAAGCATTAATTGTAATAAAATTCAAGTAGCCTAATGAACTGAAATTCGGACGACGATATTCTATTTTAATATTAGGATTTGCACTTGGTGTAACTCTTGTAAAGCCTGTGCTTACAATAGATCCGTATGATGCATCATAGCTGTAAGATACACCTGGGCAATATAATTGTCTTGCAATATTATTATTGTATTTAATAATAAATTCACTGCTTGATGGAAACTCTGCTCTACCAATTGCATCAACTCTTATTTTCATTGATTTATCAGTACTCACATCAGGCACATTGAAATTATATTCATACTCAGCTTGAGTGCCGAACTCTTCGCCATATCTTTCTCGACCAGATTTAATAGTGTTATTTACGCCAGTAGATTTATTTATCTCATGTAAGTAATAAACATTATAATCTGAAATAAATTTATTCGGAGTTAATACAGAGCTAGCAATTTCTGAAACTCTTTTGCCAGCACCTAGATCTGTAGTAATAAAATAATTTGTTTCTGTTGTGTACGGATGTTGCTCATGAAAAAATATTGAATCGTTGAAACTAGCTGTCCAGTTGATAGGCCCGCGTGCATAAAACACTACCCAATCGCCTGGATTAAATTGACCATCATTTTCACCTGTAACTATAATTGCATTTTCTTGTAAATCATCGTATCTGAAAACAGCATTATGTTCTGGCAACATGCCGTGTCCGTTACCATAAATTCTAATATTTCTTGGATCGATATTCGCAGGATTAATGCCCAAAGCTTCTAAATCATTATAACTTAATTTATGTAAGCCTGTTGAGTTGACAGCTAGTTTATACCAATTGCCAGTTTTTAAAACAGATTCACTTGCATATGATCTAGCAATGTTCGTAGTGTTTTTGTTATTATTTGATTTAGCAATCAACTTCAGTTGAAAAGATTGAAGTACTTCATATCTATTTTGAGATTGATTAAATCGATAAGGTAAAATTGAAAATGCAAAAAATTCTTTTTTACGTTCAAATACAGATCCCGATTCAATAATCGGAGTATTAGAAATTAGTTTTTTCTGTTCTTCACTTAGTTGAATATTTAATGGCTTATAAACTGCATTGATAATTTCAACAGATGAATAGGCTTGCTTTAACTTTTCTGTGTAAATTGATAAGTCTTTATAGCGATAATCGAAAATCGCTTGATCAAAAGTTTCAATTTGTTTGGTATTGATATTATCTGGCAAGGAAACAGTTTTTAGCTCCCAGTTCAAAGTTCTAATGAGTGAATTTTGTGCAAATGCGCTAAAATGCATACACAAAAACAACAATCCTAAGAATAATAATCTACGTATATGAAACATAAAATGTGTTAATTCAGTATAAAGAGCATCAAATAACGGGATTTTAAGCCCTTTTTGCTAATTAATACGCTTGAAACGAAAATTTGGCAATAAAATTGCCGAAATTACCTTCAAAATATAAATTGTATTATATTTGATGTTTTCAACAAAATTATAATACCTTAGAAACTTGTTTTTGTTTTACATGTTAAAGAAGAGATTCTTACTTACCCTAGCAGGATTGATGGCTTTGATACAATCAAATG
>JACCEA010500760.1_pt1 | contig 18211 bp, 5 predicted proteins | sample 7449851 | NCBI WGS metagenome assembly JACCEA01 (sample SAMN15323453, study PRJNA562643) | freshwater metagenome | isolation source: river surface water | place: USA:Blue River Watershed | collected 2017-08-18
GATTGCAAGATACTAGGTACCGCCTCTATAAAGGGACTCCAAGAAAAGTCCTTTTAACCCTTTCCCGACCAGAGCAAAATGACACTTTTGGCAGTAAACTTTGAGCGGCTATAACTCAGGAACCCCGGGGCCAATTTCAATACTTTTTGCACCATTAAAGAGGAAATATGCTGTATTTTACGATTAAAATATGCCATTGAGTTATCTGCAAAAGATAACTCATCGACCCCCCATCAAATATGCGTTTTTGGCCTGTTTTTGAGCATTGAAAGTTTGTAACCGCTACAGAATTTTAACCAAGTCCTTATGGTGAGATGCTATTCCTGTGCAAAGTGACTGGTACACTCATTATTAAAAATGCGTTTTTGCGATATTTGTTTTGCGTTTATCTGGCGAAACGCGTTTATTTGGAAGCAAAGTTTTTAACCAATAATATAACATTATATGCTTAACTTAACCTCCAAAAACTACGCCGCCACTCTTAATAGTTGCAGAGAAAGGCTGGAAAAACCTCTAAAAACACGTCAAATCCCGTATAGGTATACGGGTGCGCGGCCCGGAAAGGGTTAAATAAAGCTGGTATAGCTTGGTACATATCCAATTTAGATTACGTATTACATGTTACAGCATATTTTTTGTGTGCACACGCCATGCGAACTTAAATTCTTTCCCTCAATGTATCTCAATCCCAAATCGAGAAGGATGCAAATGAATATACTTTAAATGGGTGTCCAGGTAAAACACTTAGCAGCTTTTGGAATGAGCGTGCTGTTATATGTTATATTCCATACTGTCTAGCTGTGTAGTACAATACGTATATGTTTGTTGTATTTTAGTGCGTGTATGTACCATAAAATAGCGGTATGTGTGGCATGACCTTCACGTTCCCACGCTCTACGTACGCACTTCGTGATCGCGGTACATAAGATAGCATGGAGGGAGTTCTTATTCCATGTCGGTCATCTTGTGGTATGTACAGGTCCGATCCAGTTTATAGCCCGAGGACCCATACGTCGAATAGCTTCAACAACAAGGGAATTAATTGTACTTCTTGAACTTCGCGAGTGTGTCCGTAGTGACTCAACTTTTCAGCTTCATGGAAAGCGTTGGCTGCATTATCGATCGGGATTGCTTATGACGACATCAATTATTTATTAGTAGGCATTTTGGATTCCTACTTCTATTATACGTTTACTGATTGCTATAATACGGTAAGTATAATAATATGGTCATAGAGACGCTCCGATTAATCCGCACAATTTTCTTCAAATGAATATATCTCGGCCAAATCTGAACCAAATTCAACAAAAATTGTTCTTTAGATACCCGACAATTTTCCTGAAAATGGTTACGAGGGATTAAACATCAACTCCATCCGCCAAAATTCATTATTAATTGGATAGACAGCTTTTTTTGAAAAACCGGGTCATTTTTACAATTGATCGGTTCAAAGCCCACCATACATTTGTGTTATATATGTGTTTTTCAACGTCTTCTTCAATTAAAGGTGTATTAAATATCGTGTAGGTAGAATATATGATATATATGATTAACGATTTTGATTTTGAGTACAGTAGATAAGTTCAGATTATGTTATGACTGATCGATGATGATATTATAATCGAATCAAGTTATGACAGTAATAGCAATAACCCAACTTACATTACTTCTATCTGCATAGTACATTCCTGCACTCCACATGAAATCCAAGCAACAGTAAAATTAATCACTATTTAGCAATAAGCGGAATAAAATGTTAGTTCATTGGTTCTTCCATCAACCCATGCCTAAAATACCTACCAGCAATTATAAACAACTAATCCCTGGACGAATACAGTTTCCTTAGATCTGACATCAAAATCTGCTCTCCTTGAAGTAGTATATATATGTGATGATGTATGTTAGCGGGTCCGGGATTGCAACGAATGAAGACATAGATAGAATAGAATTCCCATTGCTCTACAAATAAAGCGAACATCTTCATTACCATTTGAAAATCTGCGACAACAGAAAATGATCAGTTGTATCACAAATTGCACGGTCTCTACTTTCATTCTTTCGTCTATAAAAGAGTACTCATTCCCCGTGAGGATTCATCCACATTAATAATCCTCAGCAATACATTATTCATTTCTATCTTTACAGGCAGGCAGCGAGGTTCCGTTGTAGTATCAAGTTTTTGGCGAATGCGATGGAGTGATCGAGGCACAGAAACAAGAGAAAAAGAGAAGTCGGAAAAATGGAATCATGCTTTTAATGTGACTTCCACTATGCGTATATCTTGTATCTCTCTGTCATCAACAACCACAAGGAGGATCGATTCAGTCAAACACCCTACTGTCAGATGCAGTTTACTACCCATGCCTAATGGATGAATGATTTGTCTTTCTGCTGCTGTCTAATCCTCGATATTCTTCATGTATCAACCGTCTGATGTCTGATACGATGCACATATGCACTCAATCTACATGACGTGGGTCTATTTTTCCCGTGAATTGGTTTGAATTTTGAAGCAAATCAGCAAAGGATGTTCGGCGCGGCGGGCCGTTTTATTGGCTCCTCACCTACTATCCATCACTAACTACAAACCAACTAGCAACCTCTTATTCAGAGGCCAACAATATGTACGATAAGTCGATGAGATTCTATTACACCTAAAGATGATCACGACGCTTGATTGCTCAGCGATTAACGCTGCGGAGGAAAAGTGGCCGCTCTTTATATTTGTCTTCTTCTTTCGCTCGGGTTTGTTTGCGAAAATCATTCAAGTTACGTATTACATGTTATAGCATAGTTTGTGTGAATATGCCATAATAGTAGCAAATAGAAGTAATAAGTAAAAGCATGCGCCATATGTACAATAAGGCTTATAGAAGTATTATCACAATGGAATGCAAAAGTACCTAATAAGTTGTTATGGTTTTATCCGAACAAGAACCCACAAAAACCGAAATTAACAACAATCACTTTCATTATTCCCGTTTGCCACGATTGTAGAGAGGCCGCCCTTGTAATAATAATAAATAGCACTATGAGCATTCCACATCCACATAAAAAGAACGACGCAGATTGCCATAATTGTGCGGGAATGATTGTGTGGAGTCATGAAATGCTTAAAGCTGGGCAAAACCCCAAATGTTACGGGTAATTCAATTCTTGGTATTGCTTTTTTGGTACATCATCATGTCCACTTATTTTTCTAGGATAGAATATAAGGCTGGAAAATCCATACCATCAGAAGTAATGACTCAACTTGAGGAATTACCTGTTATTCCACCTTATAGCCGAGTATACATCATTGGATTGTCTCAATCTAGCGCTAGGATGCGAAGATTAGGCCAAGTCCCAATTGCTAAATTTGGTGTCAAGATTGTTCTTTCTCAACAAGACGGGGGAAGAGAGTCCAGAACACAAGAGAAAGTAGAGAATGTAAAGACTCATTTCTCTACAGATGAGCAACCACAAAGTGTTAGGATTAAGCAGAATGTAGTGGATCCTAATAATCATGCTAATGCTACTGTTACAGCCCTTGACCGATTTTTGGCCCGTTATAATACGAATGTCGTTGAAAATCTCGCTAGTACTTACAAACGTTCTTGTTACCGGTTAATACTCAGTATGAGTAAAGTATATGATCGTGTGACGGATAAATTCCCTGAAAAAATGTACAGGTAAAAGTATTTACATAACTTCATGCTTGTTCTAATGTATTTGAACTGTAGAAGTTCGATTGTTTTGGTAGATGCTTGCAATAAATTTGCAAACAAAGTGTGTGACCGATTGAAAAAAATCTTGACCAAAATTGAAGACTGACCTACTAAGGTACTCATATCCATGGAATAGTCTAATGGTAGTAAGATCTACTCAAATACCATGATTGACTGTAACCGCTGGTCCATGTTTCCAACGATGACGAAGTCTGACATCTTTTTGTGTTGATTCACTATCTCGTCTTGAATCCATGACAAAGCTAGAAGTGACTCGTGTGTGAGGACCTCGCCTCTGACGATTATTGGGGTTCCAGGAGGATACACAGAAATCTTTAGAGAAAGGATAGTAGAACCAAATACGACTATTAACCAATAAAAATGAGACTCACCGTTTCTGCTGCTATTCTTCCAATAAATGATTCTGCATTTAACAATGGAATTTGTTTTATGCCTTGACTATCAAGCATTGACTCTTGAACAACGTTGGCGCGATATTTCCACGATCCACCTGGAATACTGCGTTCGTTATTGGACATTCGTCTCCAATTACTTGTTTGTTCATCTTTCGAATGAAGCTTCAAACAAGCATCTTGAATACCCTGCCTCAACAAACTCAGGTGTTCATCGTCGGCCCCAATTGATACTGGATATGTTATGGAGTACGGCTGATTGAGTTCGCAGAATATGCCCCAATCTAAACAATATATTAATTAGAGAGCGATAAGTGAGGATTTCAATAGATTCACTTTTGCAAATATAGTCATCAACAGCAGTGCAATCTACTCCTGGAAATTGGACACATAAACGAAAAGGATCCGTAGTAAGATGTTGCGGAAGATTCTTTTTCTCTAATATATTAATTTCCTTGTCTAAGATTGAAGAAAATAATAACAAGTGTTTCCTAATTTCAATAATTAAAACTTGCATTTCTTGATCATCTTTCGAACTTTGGTTATTGCCGACGCAGTCATAGAGGCTAACTGAACCCCCTCATCTGATAAATGGCATTGAGTTCCATCCAAGGAGGCCAATAGAAGAGAGTTTGGACTGGTAGTTGTCAACGCGGAATGCCATTTATTCACAGTATCAAACAGGATGAATTTGTCTCCAAGAGCTACAGTAACCCATCACAATATTTTGTAATTGCCATCGAAGTACTAACCTTGATGTCCAACATGCAGAAGAGCACATTGAGAGAGGGAGTTCAATGTTTTATGAGCACTTTGTACAACGAAATCAGCACCACAAGATAGACCATCGTGACAGTCTACCAAACATTATAATTGCGGTATCACGAACGAAAAAACACGTACCAATGTGCATTTCGCCACTCAAAAACCTTAAATGCGACCCGTGTGACTCGTCAATTAGCACAGGGACATTGTAATGATGACAAAGATTTACAATACTTTTCAAATGATTAGAAGTGCACATTACACCTTGGTAGGTGGGTCTGGTCAAAATAAGGCCACATATCTGCCCAAAATAAATAATTTGTGGGAACAATATTTATGATTTGTGAATACCGGTTGATGATCATCATAGTCCGTTAATGCAGAAGCAATATCCTCAATATTTGGACCAAGCGAAATTTTGTATTCATCCTGCACTCCAGAAGGAAGCAGTGTCGCCGCAGAATTCGTCAATCTCAATCCATCAAACACTGACTTATGACAATCCCTGGCAACAAGAAAACGTGGGGTAATTGGCATCTTGCCTAACCCTTTAAATTTTCGGCGGCAAAGAGTCATCATAGTCATCATAGCAATATGGTTTCCGCTTGTACATCCATTAACAAGATACCAGGATTTGCTAGAATTGAACAACAGTTTCACATTTTCCAAAGACTTAAGCAAAGGACCCTGCAACCTAACTAGATAAATTGCCGTAATTTAGCGATGATAATTCATTCCTCACCACTGGCGAATGCAAATTGTCAGTGGAAGCTAGTTCAGGCAAATCCATCTTAAAGACATTTTCCCCAAATCTTTTTCGCAGGAACCACGGTGCAAATTTGCCACCACCGTGGCCAGGAAAGTAAAATTTGGTGTGTGGCTCCTCTGAAGTGCTAAGGATAGCATCAGCATATGAAGATGGTGTGGGATTTCTCTTGTTTTCTACATATAACTTATCCACCTTTCTGGTGGGTTGAAGAGATTTCGCGGGAGTTGCATAAATTAATACAACAACCCAAATCGAAAAAAGCCTCCAACTCATCAATTCAACAAAATGACGAACTCGACTGACTGTGACTAATATATCCAAGTGTCCAAGTGTCCCATATCCATGATCATCACGCACAACAACGCCTTTTTCGGTTTTTTATTATTGAATATATATAGCTATATGATTCTGTAAAAGTGTTGTTGTGACATATGGGGGCATGCTCGCATATATGTATTGGCGTAATGAAGCAGCCCAATTGGAAATCAGCAGGCCGGCAGCAGCGCACAGCAGGCGGCCAGCACGAGGACCACTTCTTCTCAAATTTAAAAAAAAAAAATAATAAATAAATAAAAAAAAAAACATAGTAATACACTGTAAGAATACCACTGGAATAAATATAATATTGGGTATTGTATTGTAGTAAGAACAATACTCTGATACTTGGAGGAAGAAGTACAATATATCACAAGGAATGGATCAGAAAAAAAAGGCATATGTAACCCTGATTACGTCTGACGCTTACCTAAATGGTGCCTTAGTTCTTATCAAAACACTTCGCAAAACTACCAATATAGATGTGGCAATTATTGTTTTGGTCACTCCGAATGTGAGCAAATCGACAATAGGAAGGCTTTCTAGCATTCAAAACATACAAATTAGGGTAGTAGAGCCGATTAATCGACCCCACGAGTCTTCAATTGAACGTTGTTGGGACAATGCGCAGTATTCAAAGTTGCACATTTGGAATCAAACAGATTTTGACATAATAGTTTATATTGATGCTGATTGCATAATTTTGGAGTGTATCGAAGAATTATTTGAACTGACTTCAAATAACTGCCAAGTATTTGCGGCAAGTCCTGATGTTTTTCCACCAGATAAATTTAATGCTGGTGTTTTGGTGATAACTCCAAGCTCAATCATGTTTGAGCTTTTGTGTGAAGCAACTAAACATTTGCCAAGCTATGATTTTGGTGATACTGGCTTTCTGAATGCATTTTTTCATATGTGGTACAATGTGGAATCGGTCGACTTTCGGTCTTTGCGATTGGTTTTAGAAGAAAAGTATTTGAACAGCAATCCGCAAAGCCTTCGCTTTAGTGCATCTGATCCTGATGAAAACAAAACTATAAAATTGATAAAATTACCGTTTGGTTATAATGCACAACGAACTATGTACCATTTTACGAAAGCTAACCCCAAGTATTGGGAATCTATTCAACCATTGAAAATTGTCCATTACTCTAGCTCTCCCAAGCCGTGGGATGATGGTCTGGACTCCAAGTTCATCGGGCCATTGGAAAAAGTGTGGTGGGAAACGTTTCTCATGTAGTAGTGTAGATGTATCATGTTATAATTTTTCTACCGCTACCCAATATATTCAAGAGGACAATTTTATTATTTTGAATGGCCCATTCATAACAAAGCTGGCTGTAAAGAGATTGTTTGTAACTTTATTTAAGTTTCAAATCGTTGATAGAGGGCACTTTTTCCTTGTTCAAATTTTTTTGTTTCTCGATTTTAATTATCGTCACGATTGATATTCATAAGTTGGTACGATAGATTAGTTTGTTATTGGTAGAGGGAATAAACGCTCAAGGCGAAAAAGTCCAGGAGATCGACTCATCGCTTCTGAACACATCAGCAACCGAATTTAAGTAGGGCATAAAATATCCATTCGACATTTTGTTTAATGAACATTTCTACCTCTCAAATCAAAAATGACTTTGTGAGCAGATCGAGAAACGAGCTGTTGCGTACACAGATAAGATACCTATTTCCAAGAAGGAAAAGAGTCTTTAAAAGAAATTCAAATGCCTACAATATATAGACTGTAAACTATATTTATACGACGGCTTCCTATGTCTTAAGGAATTTCATACGAATCATAAATAAGCGCCTTATTTAGGTTGGTATTCACACTCCATATTGTAGAATTGATTGAATTTTAATTTCCCAATAACCCGATGTGGCCATAAAAATAGTAAAAACAAATCTCCACATTATTACATATCCAGATAAAATATTAGTACAGAACATGGTGAATGCTTTCAATGTATGAAAGCTTCACATAAGATCACTTTTTCCTCTTGACTATCTTGTACTTTGTGCAATACTGGATTTGGTCCATATTATCGATGAGCAATAATTCAATGATCCGTGCAGATGTAAGTTCTTCGTGAGAATGATGTGGTTTGAAACAGTGATCTTCAAATTTGCTTGTTAGCCTTCAGTGGACCAATTACTGCGCAACCTAACAATTTCAAACAAAAAATGGACTGATCTGGTGGCGGAGATACTTGAGGTGAGAACATCAAGTTGTTTTGGCTCCAAACACTGTGATTTTGTTATCCTCTTTAGATTAATCGCACATCGGGGGCTGCAGAAGCAGAGGCAATAGTTATGTCACAGTGTCAAAACCTTCTCCAACCCGTTCCTCTCCACTTGGAGACAGCTAGTCTGCCATATGGGGTTGTTCTTGACGTCGAGCAACTTCGCACTTTGCACACTTACAAAAAATCCACATTGCTCAAAACCTCTGGGATAAACTGGTTTGTTGAAAAAGTCCGCGACCTACCTAATTTTTCAATCCAAGATTGCAGGGAAGTTCCTTTCGTCACTCAACTTATGGACCCATCTATTTCCGATGCTACTATGTTAGGGATCACACAATTGGGTGATTTATTGAGGAACTGTTTAACAGAACAGAGCTTTTCTGCCAATTTGATAACTCTTTGTACAGTTATCATGATGAATAAATATGGTGCAAATATTACTACGGATGACATTTCTCACAATCTCTGTGAAGAATTAACGAAATCCGCATTTTTATCGAAGGATGTGGCCCTTGATGCGTTGAAACTTGTCTCTCTTGTAGAAGCACAGAAAATATATTTTTGTAGTCCAAGAATGATAGTAGTCAGTGGGTATAGTAGTGAGTGCACAAAGTTTGATGTTCGTGGGGATATCGTTTGCTGTGGTATGGGAGTTCAATATTGTTCTAAAAAGCGTCTCTCTTACTTTGAGGTTACCCTTCTTGGCAAGAAGTCGTTTGTTAAAGGAATACGAATTGGTTGGGCCAAGAAATCCGCTGAATTTACAAAGGAAACACTCGGTAGTGATAATAACAGTTGGGTATTGGACTTATCGACTGGAAAGTTTTTCCATTGTAGTTCTGATGCGCTATATATACCAGATGGGGAATTAAATTCTGAAATTATTGATGGTTCAGACAATAATATGTTTGGGGATCTATTTTCTAGTGATGATAGGGAATCAGAAAAACTGTGGATGACTTCATCGATTGATGAAAGGATAAGTGATGTAACGGAAAATTTTTCAACTCTTGTAAATTCCGGTCAAGTTCGCACTGTTTGTTGTTTGTTAGACAACAATACTGGTGCACTTCTTTACTACGGCGATGGCATTTTCACTGGTATTCGTTCAACGGTTGATTTGTCGACTCAATATCTCGAGACTCTTACTCCAATCGTGTCCTCCAATCTTTCAACAACATGCGAAGTTAATTTAGGACAAGTACCGTTTAAATATGCAGCAGATATTCTGCAAGATTATGAATTGAGAGAATCTATCTCGGACGTTGCTTTGTTGGATCTGAACGACATTCAGCTCAGTGCCTATGCATCATTCAATTATGACCAAAATAATACCAATCTTTTACCATTATTGTCACTGAAGGATGTAGTCCGAGATTCTTCAAAATCAATTACCTTCGAAATCAGTGTAAGAATAACTTCTTGTGAGTGCAGGGACACCGAGGAAGATTTTATTTTGTTCGCGTGCTCTCAATCAGAATTTCCTGCTGTCGGTGGGTTAAATCAGGGGTGTGCGATTGGATTATACCCAGATGGTAAACTATTTTTTGAGGTCTCCCAATCGATGCGAATAAAAACGGATCCTAATATTGTAAAGCTTGGGGACTGGTCTCATATTTCAGTAACTTACACTTATCATCGAAGTAATGGCACTGCAGACGTCTTGTTTTATGTGAATGGACACATTGTTGGACAATCTGAATTGAGTAGTACTAGAACTTTTAAATTGTCCAAACTTTTTCCAAAACATGTCGTGATTGGGACCAATGAAAGCTATGTTAATGGTAACTCTAGTCGTAAAGAGAGCAATAATTTTATTTTCAAGGAAGTAGATTTGTGCAATATTCGAATTTGGAGCAGTTCCAGAAGCAATGATCGTGTGATATCGCTGATGCATCGCGACAAATTGATCGGTTCCGAGAGTGAATTGCTTTTCTTCGCTCCATGCAATGAAGGATTTGGCGACGTCATTTATGATGTATCCAAAGGTAAAAGTGCGGATAAAGCGCTTGTTACAGCTTCCAAATTCGATTGGAAAATGTTTGAGTTCCAATCAGACAATGGTATTCAAAATCTTTTGCAATCAAATGAGGAGGATAGATGTGTTTCAACCCAATTTCAGGAAGTATACGAAATTTTCCGTCTTCAAAATGACGATCTAGTTGTGAAATCCATATGTGCTTTGTTGAATCAGTACATTACGTTTAGATCAAGGCTAGGGGATATCCATCAACTAAATTCTCCAATTATTTTTGAGCAAGTACCGTTTCGGACCTGGATTACTCCGACTTCTTTTAATCTTCAATTGTTGTCCTCACTATTAATATATTTTAGTGCCCAAAATATGGGTGAGTCGCATTTAAAAGCAGGTTGGCGATCGTACGCTCATGACGTACTTCTTGACATTTTAGGGATGAATATCTTATATCTGGAAAGGTTTCCCCAATCTTTGGGTATTGATCATTCCATAAAGATCGATCATTCTTTGCGGAAAACTATCTTTAAGATATTTTTGTGGGGTATTGATCACAGTCAATTTGATGATCATGGTTGCAATACGGCGGTTTTCATGCTTGTCAAAAATATTCGTTTCTTCTATCGATCTAATCAAGCTCTTAGAAAATTTTTGGAGTTTTTAATTGCAATTGAACTAGGGGAAACAGAAAAAGTTTACGGTTCTGAGTTATATAATTGTTTCACCGCCTTTGAAGCACAATATGCTCACAAACCGAAAGTGATTGATTCGTGGTATGAAATGGATACACTCTGTTGCGTTGTAAATTTGTCAACAAAAGCGAGGCGTGCTATATTAGATTGTTTATGTGGTGAAATGGTTGGAATGAGCTACTGGAAGGACCTTATTAGTAAAAGTGAATTCCGATCTTTGTGCTCACGGGACTCTATGGTTTCTAGTCTGGCTCAAAATAAATCTTCATCAACCAAGGCAAGATTGCGTCGGGGTTCTTTAGTTAAGCGAGGACCCGATTGGCGATATGGGGATGAAGACGGCGGTGTTGGTTCTGTTGGTGTCATTCTGGATTTTTCTGAATCAAAGGCTGGTCCTGAAGGTTCCAATGTTATGGTTGTCTGGAGCAATTCTTATATTGATAGCTACCGATGGAATATACCACAACAGGAGTTAAAGGAAAACATTTTTGACCTGTCAATTGTGGAATTGGATGACTCAGATCGCATTGATGAATGTGATGGTAATGAATGTTCAAACAAAGATTTTCCCACGCTAAAATATACACCTGATGAAGTTGTCAATGGATTGTTGATGGAAAATAAGCCGGAAATTTCAAAGCAGAGTATTTTCATGTATATCTTAGAGGTAGCTCCTAATGATTGGCTGCAGAATAAGGCTTTCTTAAAAAATGGGAGTGAAGCACTAAGTGAGTGTGAAATCTGTGACGTTTACAGAGACTTGTATCACTGTTTGGGCGGAGATTATTTGAACAATTTGGAGAATATTTTTCCACATCATGTTTTTTCTCTATCTTTATTTGCCAAATTACTGCAGTCAATGATTTGCAAAAACATTTCAAAGTCCAGTGCAAAAGAATTATTGAAAGTCCTGCAATATGTAATCGTAGGTTGCTCGGAACTAAATCCATCGCCTGCGATGCAGTGTGAATATGCTGTATCTCTTCAGTATGACAAGTCCCAATTTGAAAAGGAATTTGGCGGTGCTGACGGGAAATTTTACGCTTGGAATTGGTCTCAGTGTTCTTGGAATTTGTCACGTGTAGTTGCTCCCAAAATAGAAAACGCTTCGTCAATTAACAGAGATCCAATGATTATTCACGCAAAAATTATTGCTCGCTTTTCATTTGACCGCTGTGAACCTGCAGAAGTTGTTCAAATTCGAAGTCGAAGCCGTTCATGCGACATCACGATGATGGGCAACAAAGAGTGGATCACTATTGTGGCCGACATGCCCCTAAAACCTAACACAGGTAACTATATTTGGTACGTGAAGATTCGCAATATGGACAGGCGGAGTAGGTTTTCCTTTGGCGTTGTTGCACAAAATCAAGCTCCGATCGAGTGTATTGGCCAAAATGAAAATAGCTGGGGTATAACTCAAAATTTGGAATATTGTCATAATGGGGAGAGAGTTGCTTTCCCTGATGAAGACCATCGTCTTCTGCCTGGCTCTACGCTCGAAATAAATTTCGATACATCAAATGGTCATTTGCGCTTTTTGGAGCTGACTCATGATGAAGTATTTCAAATGAATATGGAGGATTTAGATATTGAGAGGGAAGCTGAAACTCTTAGGAATAAGGTGCTACATCCAGCTTTTTCTTTTTTTGCAGCAGGTGACAGCATATCGTTGGTGACGGACCCTGACGAAATAAAAGTTTTGCGGGGAAAGTTTAGTAAAGCAGGATCGTTAGGGTCTGCTATGAGATCCAATAAGTCTCTTGGATTTTCTTCTCCTATCATGTTTGCGGGATCTCCTCCCCCTCAGGTTGTTGAATATGTTTCCTCGAGCCTCCGATTATTGTGCGATTCGTGGGAAAATGTAATTTTATCGACGGAAGTTGATTTTGTGATGATAGTTTTACATTCCCTTGCGATGATGTGTAAATGGACTGCTCCGCCACTTTCCATGGTGGAGGAGTTGAAAGAGGTGCTGGTAAGACTCTTAAAATTGACGAGTGAAAGGTTCGAAAGCTCCACGAACCGCAAAGAATTCAGTAATTCGGACGTGGTTATGGATGAAATAAAATATTTTATGACAATTATTGTCTGTGCCATCGGAAAGCTATGCAGCTATCTCATCAGATATGATCGTTTTATCTGCTTAAATAGTGCTATTGCGGAATATGATAGTGGGTCCAACTTCAATTCCTTTGCAGCCATGAAGCAAGAAGTGAATGACTTTATTTCGAGTGATCTTTTGTCTTCTGGATTCCGTCAATGGACATCTCCTGTTGAGAATCTGATGGTTCATATTTCTAATAATGATTATCAGGAAACCAGAGAGGTAGTTCATCTTATTAAGATCGCGAAACATCTCTATGGTAGGCTCCAACAACGTGTGCTTAACAAAGTCAGTACCATTGACTCTCCATTTCAATCAGCCCATTTATCAGTTTTCATAGTGTTCGTTTACCATCTGGGCATGTGGTCTCTTCTGCAGACAATTCTTGAACAAATGGACTCCATCAATGATATGCCTCTGATACCGAGCTGTTTCGTTCATTGTTGGGATTGCGCCCATCAAGTTTTTATTGCGGCAATTGACAATGATCGGATATCCAGTCGAATATTGATGGGAAATTTGGTCAATCGAGCTCAATTTGTAGTGCAGTTAGAGCCATTCCTCGGAGAAGTTGATTTTAATGGATTGGAGAGCATTGATTCGATCATGACAAATTCAAGTACCGTGTTGAATATAGAAAGAGCTACTGTTGTTGTGAAAAAAATTTTGTTGGTCAATTTGGATGCAAAGATTTTTGAAACTGTATGCAGTATTTCTCAAAAAGCCGCAAAATGCAGATCGGACGGCTTCAAGTTGATCAAAACTGTAAGCGAAGTTTTGTGTCAACCAAATTTACAAGAATACAAAACTCTGTTTATGGAACGGATGTCCATGACATTGAAAGGCTTGTATTCCAATTGGGTAAGGTCCGATTTCACCCAAGCAATAGGGGAGTTAAAGCGAAAAGAAAAATCCTGGTATTATTTTGATGGTATCAGAGGTATCCCGCGTGATCTCCACAAGGAACTGAAAGGGTCATTTGAACTCATGGTGGGTGCACTGGTGTCTGATCTGAATACTTCGGAGTTGACTAATGGCCATTATCAGCTCAGTTTGCTCTCAGCGCTGGCTTTTCGATTAGAATCTTGTGACCACGAATTATTATTGCGGGTGAACTTCTTCCGCTCAATACATGAATTGATGGAAAATTTGCTCCAGAGCATTTCGAATGTTTCTGTAATGGAACCAACTTCACCGCATGATGTCCAATTAAAGCAATTATTGATGGCATCTATAAAGCTCTTCATATTTATTGCTAGGCAAGTAGCATCTTTTGGTCAAGATGAGGAAACGTGGGTACGTTCGATTGCCATGGAATTCTCTTGCACCCCGGCGTTACGAAGAATAATGTCTGGTCCTTCAACTTTGAATAATTCAGTATTTGATATATTGTTTCATTTTTTGACTACACTTGGCAGTTCTAATTTAATCAAGGAAAGTTCTGCATTGGTTGGAGATTGTGTTGGATTATTATTGTGCGTCTCAAAGCACTCAGAATGTCAATCCATATTGAGCAGCCCTAAATGGATTGAATTGATAATCAGCTATGTCCATGACAGTCATGACGATTTTATAGTTCAAAAGCTATTGCTCACACTATCTGATATATTAATGGTCGTCAAACCTGATGGATTCAATTCATTTGGTAAAATTGTAGATGGAGCAGATTTTCTTCTATCCACAGACTTAAAACCTGCTGAATTATTGGTAATGAAGCTGCTACAATTTGTTGGTTCAAAAATAGTCGGCTTGAGAGCGAGTTTCAATAAAAAAGGGGTTGGGATTTGTAATTTTGGTGCTCTAAATGAATCAATCGCCGTCATTCGCAAATTGCATCATTCATTGGAGTGGAAATCTATCATTGAACGTATGATGAATTTAACCTTATCTGCGTTTTCAAGCTCTGGTGGAAGTTGCTCCAAACTTCCTGTTATCGGGTTGCTAACTGTTTTGGGTGGACCTTTGCACACTCTCTACCCATCGTGTCCAGTCGAGGTGAAACTCAAGCACGGTTTGGGAATTGGAGTCATCAAAGGATTTGCTGAGTCTTCGGATATGGTAGAAATTTGCTGCTGTAAAGTTTTACCTGGCGAATCGAAAATTGATGCTTGTACATTTAACTATGGATTGCCGATCATGATGACGGTACCAGTTAGTGTTGTCTCTCCACTGTATTGGGAAAACGGGGATGTGTCTGTGACAACTTTGGAAATAATTTTAGGCATAATTGCAATAGCCAATCAATCATGGGGATCTATGAGTCCGTGTTCTGATCTCACGAAGAGTAATTTAGAAGATGAATTATTCCAAATTATGTTGCTCAAATGTATTTTTGCATTCATGGTGAATCGCAATATGGACATAAGTTCCCTTCAACGCTTCCTTACCACTGACGTAACCCTCGAATTCTTTCATCAAGTTGCGGAAGCATCCGAAAAAGCTTCAAAGATCGGTGGCCCTGTTGAGCTTTGTATTCATGAACAATATTTAGTATCTCTAATTTCCATCTTCAATACGGATCCTAATGATTCATTCCCAGATACCAAGCATGGTAGTAATGTCGAAAGTGTCGAAAGCTCGGATGACTCATCTTCTATGGTGGAAACACTGGTGAACATGGGATTCCCCAGAAAACTTTGCATTTTGGCTTTACAAATTTGTGGTGGTGATGCAGCGGAAGCTTTGAATTACATTTTGTCCAACGGATCTGCATTGGTGGAGATGCTGAAGAAAACGGAGAGCAGATCGGATAGGGATGAAGGTACGGATGAGAAGAAGAATCGTAAGCTTTACTGCTATAAGAACACCCAAACTGTACTTTATCCATTTTACTCGAGTCCATCCTTGAATGCTGAACGTATTGGGGCCATCTTTCCTGGGGATCAAATGCAAGTGGTGGAAGAGAAGGACATTGATGGAACAGTGTGGTTCCGGGTTCCTTTGTCAGAACTGAGGAATCAAAATCTTCAAAATAACTTCGGAGAAGAAATCAAAAGCATTTTTGTATGGATTCCAAAGTTTGACGAAGAATCAAGAGAAGTTATTGTCCCTGCAATGGATTTGAAGACTTGTGAGGAAAAAGCGTGTTTGGACGACCCTCCAATTGCACCGCTGTTGATTCAAAGATCATACCGAGTTATTGGACTGAATGGTGCGTTAGTTAGATCTTCACCAACAACGTCGTCTGAAGAAGTAATAACTCTTTGCAGTGGGACGGTTGTTAATGCAGTGGAAGAAACAATTAACAGGGAAGGAACTATCAGATTAAGGATCACCAGTCCCGTGAGCGGCTGGATAAGTAAAATTCCTGGCCTATTAGAGCGTATTTCCGATCAAAACTTCTACCTGTTTGGCACCCAGACTGTCGGTGGAGAAATTGTGTTGTTGCAGCAGTTGGAAGACAATTTTGAATGCCTAACTGGGACGGATGTTTTTTGTAAAGAAGAACGATTTTTTGGAAATCTACAAGGAGTCGGAAGCTCATTTGTTGCTACCTCTCGATTGCAACAATCTTTGTCAAACAAGAAACAACGCATTTATGGAGTTAAATCATTCGCTCAATTGTTTGGGTCACTCCAATATTCATCTATCAAAGAAAATCTTTCGCGCCGCTTTGAAGAAACTGTTGCGAGTATTCGAACGTTATTGTGTAGAAATCTCCTTTTAGCCGTGGGGTTTAAGTTCCTGCTCTTCCGTCGAATGATAAAAGATCAAGATGAGTCAATTAATGTGGATTACAGCTGGATGAAGCTGTTCGCTTCCAAAATTGCCCCGAATATGTTACTTCGCTGGATCCAATTTGTTGCGTTCCGCGAAGATCCTTGCTCCCATACTGGATTGGAATTATTGACTACTACATTTCTTGAGCGATTGGCATGGAATGATAGTTCCTTGTTCTTCTTGGAGGAACGTATTGGTGGTCTAATAACTTCATTTTTGGACATCACATCTAGAGATGTTCGAATGGAATTTCAAGTATTGTTAGTTGATGTAATTGCGAAGAATTTAAAAGATGCCTGCGATTCGAAATTTCAAGATTTATCATGGGTTGATGCGACGTATGAAGAAGATATGGATACAGATATAATAAAGCAACCAAATATCCATTTTGCTTTGTGGGGAACGAATATTTTACTGGAAAGTGAAGAAAAAAATGATTATATTTTGCAGCTTTTGCAAATATGGATGTTTGCGCTACGCGGAACATCGATGTCGCTGAAATTCTTCGGATTTAAAATGATTTCGAAAATCTTACGGGATATTCGTGTCGGAGGGAATATCCCATGTTATCAAGCCTTGGAAATCGTTCGCTCCATAATTGCGGTTGATCGATTGATGTGTTGTGCTTCACGTCGTATTTGGATGGAGATGGAAGATGCTCCTTCCTACTCGCGCTTCCTACAATCTTTCGTCAACTTCTTGTTTGAGATTCACCTACTGTCAAATATTTCTCGACAGCATACCATAAATGGAATTGAAGACCTAAACATTCAAGAAGGTGAGCAACGTCACTTTACGAAAGCTATTTCTCTTGGAAAAGCTTCAAGTCATGTGAAATTGTTGCCACAAAGAGATTTACCAGGTTCATGGACGTTGGAAGTATGGTTACAACGTAGAAAAGGAATAGCGGGACAAGATGTTCCCTATTTAGCTAAAAAGTCGAGTCTATCCGGCAGTAAGCGCTCAACTGGATCATCTAATGAGAAAAGGAGCAGCTTATCGTCGCTGTTGCAACTCTTGCTTGGCAAGGACATGGATGGTAAAACAAGCAACGAGGGTCCATCCGCCGTGCCAGTAGACGAAAGTTCTTGTTGGTGTATTGATCCATGCTATTTGTTGAGTTCATCAAAGTTTCATATCAAGATACAAAAAGGAGGAAGAGTTTTTTCTGAAGAGTTAAGTAGTACTTCGCACTTTGATGACACGATTGAGGATGAGGCTTACTGTGTCTCAATAGGGCAAGTAGGATATGACGACAAAGTGTTTGATTGCGTTGTTCCTTTCGATCGGTGGGTCCACCTATCAATAGTCGTAAATACTCATGATACTTCAAGTTCAATTTTTTTGGATGGTCATTTAGTTGACTCGCAGCATTTTACTATGCAATTCCCCATTGGATTTCTTGGAACAACGAAGTTCGGTCATTCATTTAGTGGTAGAATTCAGAATTTGAAGGTCTGGAATTACGCACGATCTCAAGAAGAAATCATTCGAAACATGAGAGC